>Ga0126342_10000221_pt1 | contig 51133 bp, 49 predicted proteins | sample Cyp1metagenome_FD_92528 | JGI IMG/M metagenome (GOLD analysis project Ga0126342, IMG submission 92528) | Coral microbial communities from Lord Howe Island, Old Settlement Bay, Australia - Cyphastrea 1 metagenome | ecosystem: Host-associated > Invertebrates > Cnidaria > Coral ...
AGTTAGAATGCGGCACGCGCACGGCAAAAAATCATTCAGTTAGAATGCCTCCCCACCCGGGTTTTAAGTTTTTTGTTGTTTTCGGAAAACTCTTTGCACAAATCCCTCACTTAGAATGCCTACACACTATGAATATCATCAGATGTTAGAATGCACTTAGAATGCTTCCCCCTTGAAATTGCTTTCTACCAGCATTTCAGCAATTAGAACGCTTCCCACTTGAAATTGCTTTGCCAGCATTTCAGCAGTTAGAATGTTTCCCCTGAAATGGCTTCCTACCAGCTATATATATATATACATACAAGGATATACCATATATAGTCCTATATCTCATAGACATTGGCCGTTCTGCGCGAGTCCTGATCGTAGTCCCGTCGTTTCTGCGGGTTGGACAGCACAGCCCAGGCTTGCGCGACGCGTTGGAAGGCCCGGGTAGCTTCGGGGTGCGGATTCTTGTCCGGGTGCACCAGCACCTGGGCGGATGGAAAAGGTGGAGTTGATGTGCAAAAATCCTCATGGAGCCAACAAAGATGGTGGATTTCTGTGGGATTTGCCAAGGTAAATTATGGTAAATTGATGTAAATTAGTACTTGGCATCAGATTTACCGAAAGTGAGGATTTGCCATGGGATTTACCAAGTAGAACCAGGGAACCAGGCTTGAACCAGGAGACAAAACGTGATCAAACTGGGTGATGGGACAACCTAACCGATGATTAGTGAACGCCAAGCGTAGGATATCATAGGATGATCAATATGATTATGAGTCTGATGATGCAATGAAATTGGTGTGATGATCCTTGTTTACAAATTAGTTGCTACTAATAGTTTACTATTGATAGTTTTACCATATTAGTTTTGCTGTTTTACTTTTATAGTTCTACTATAGTCTATAGTTAAACCAGCTTTTTTTTATATGTAATATAATAATATATATATATTGGGACTTCAACAAACTCTTACTATGAGTAATATACCAACTGTACTATCTATCGCACCGCTGCGAAAACCCATGTCAACCAATGCCAGGAATTTAAGGAACGCGTTAGGGTGCATCCAAATTGGCTTGCTAATGGATTTAAAAAAAACGTGCAAATAGCAGGGTGAATCTGAATGGATATTTGTGTTCACTTGGTTCACTAAGTAGTTGACTAATGGGTAAACCTAATGAACTAGTGGTTTATCATGGTTTATCCATATTCAACCTTGACAACCTTAGCCTGCTTAGGAAGTGGCATTTTTCACCACAGAAAATACCACAGTTATATCTGGAATATCCCCAGTCGGACTGGCGATTGGAAACTCTCAGGAGTACCATCCAGGAATACACTTGATGATAGTGACAAGTTTCATCCCAGCAACTACCTTCAATATGTTTCCATATGCTTCACAAAGTACAGTGAAAAAATATCCCAAAGTGGTGAAAAAACTCCCATCCCCCTGATATTTTTCACACCCCCTAAACGAAACCATGGTTTTTCATAGGAAATGTCCACATGTTTGGGGACCAGGGAGGTGTTTCACCATTTGGGGGATGGGAAAGTTCATCTGGGATATGATCTCTGAAAGGATTTTTGGGGTCAAAACTTCCTCTGTAATTTGAGTCAAAAACCTGAAAAAACCAGGTAAACACTGTAAACACCAGGAGTTCCTGTTTTTCACAGTTCCCTGGCAGACCCAACGACAAACAGCTTCAATTTATCATGACTTAGATGATGAAAAAACATAGGGATGTGACTAAAATCTATCTGAGTCCTGGAGCTTGCCGGAGACCGTCCCATCGAATCCATCAACCAACCATGACTATTTCGGGGTCATCGTAGACGCCATTCAAATGTGAGGTTTTGCCAAGAATAAACCTCTGGGGATGGTTAAAATGGCGAGTTTAAGCCTCAGACTTGCGAAAAAAAATTGCCATCAGAGAGTATTCCCACCATTGTCACAAAAAGAAAGAAAAACGTCGGTGAAATATCCCTAAACATTATATTGCCATCATATCACCATTCATAACTGACTAAAGGGAGATCGCCATGGTCTTCCCACTTTACTGGCTTTAAACCATCCCAATACCCTCCAGTAAACCCCCATAGCTATGGAAAACGACCTATTTATGGATGATTTACCTATTAAAAGTGCTGGTTTTCCACAGCAAACTGTTGGTGTCTGTTAGTTTACCAAAGGGTAACCAAGCATTGAGAGGTCCAAGGCACCGATGCCTTGAGGTAAGACCGCCTCAGCTCCGCCACAGTGGCATCGCGCGAGGCGTCCATCGCTGCGTAGTGGTCCTTGGCACCGAGGATCGCTAGCACCGCCAGCGCCGCCTCCTGCGACAGCGGCGGAGCCACGGCGCCCGTCATGCTGCGCACGGCGCGGCACCCGTTGCGGGTGCGACTTATTGGAGGCTTGAGCCAGACATCTCAGCGGAATGGCTAAATGGAACTCAAACCTAGTGAAAAAGAGGAAAATCCACGAGAGAGAGAGAGAGAGAGCGAGCGACAGATATACATATATATATATATATACAATTATCTGTTTATTTGTCTATCTATTCATTTAGTTACTTATTTATTTAATTATGCATTTATCTATTTATTCATTTATTTATTCATTCATTTATTTATTTCATTCTATACATATATATAATATATGTTTATTTATGTATTTATTTATTTATTTGTTTATTTCATTCTATATTTATTTATATATGTATGCATTTATACATATTATATTATGTGTATATATATAATGAATATGCATACACAATGAAAGAGAGAGAGAGAGAGTTTTGATCATCAACCAAGTTGCGTTCTTCTTGAAACTGCGACAATCTGGGTTTCAACCACTTGGAGTTTGATACTCAGAAGCTGCGCATGCATCTGGAGTTGGGGTTGGAATCTCCTGGGATATCTTGGAATCATTTCTGACAGCGGCCAGGCCGTCATGTTTCTGCGGGAGCTTGGTTTGCTTACATTAGATCCACGAGGGCGAAATCTATGTTCTATGGGACTGCTCCCTCTCGAAGTAAACCTGATTAGATTATATTAGATCTGAGTTTGGACTTACCATTCTCATTCTCATACCCAGTGACTTCACATGCGCAAGTTGCTGTGTTTGAAGCTGAACCTCCTCATCCTCATCCCAGGGGATGGCATGGGCACCCAACATGAACTCCAATGTTGCTTCCCAAGAGCTTAGATACCACTTGAAATTGCTTGAAATATATTCTAAATATTGTATGATATGAAAACTTGTTGCTTGGAACTTGTTTCGTCTTCATTTCACCATGCTTGGAGGTCATGACGAATCGAGCGTTTTTGACTGGCGTTGGTAAAGGGGTCACACATCTTCCCCACTTACTTCACAAAGCCATCAAGTTTATCAAATTGTCCCCCTAATGAGATGTAATGAGTAATGCAGAATTTGTCTAACCCTATAGTCAATGGATTGGTTTGTTCGGGAAAATCTTCACCGGAAACCATTGATTGTCCCATTAAAATATGGGTTTTCCGCTCTCATTTTTCCCTTAAACCCTTAAACCAATCCATTGATATGGGCTTACCGACTCGCCATGCTTCAACCTATGTGTTTCCCTTCAACTCGTCCGCAACCTTCGACGCCCGCGATGTCACATTGGGTCACCAAACCGCCCCGCCAAAGGAGCACAGGCCCTTGCGACCTCGGTGAGCTTCCCCACTGTAACTCAGTAAATATATCACTTTGTCGTGTGTGTGTATGTATATATGAATATATGTATATATGTATATATGTATATATGTATATATGTATATATGTATATATGTATATATGTATATATGTACATATGTATATGCACACACATATATATATATATATATAATTCAATAATACTATATTAATATATGTATATTATACATCCCCACACTACCCCAAGGACGCTGTGATCACTGCTCCTGCGCGTGTACGTGTCCCCGAGATGTGCCATGTAAAATACACGGAACATGTGCAGTGTTTTTTATGACTGGACAATAGAAAATCAGCCCAAGTTCCCAAGTTCGTTCGTTCCGATGTTTGCCCAACTTCAGGTGAAAAATATTGATTTTGCCATGGATGACCTGAGCTTCTAGCTGGTCCCCTTCGGCAGATGCTTGAGGCAAACCTGGCACTTTCACCAATGACCCAATGACCTCACCACAAGCCAGAAACCAGTCCAGCAGTCCAGACTCAACAATTTGATGGTCAAGTTATGATCTAATTTAGACATAACATCTCTATTGTTGAGGATTGATTGTCCTCAACTTAACCATGATTGTGGCGCCACAAGTTGCAAATATGTGCGATACATCCCAAAGACAATTTAAGGCCATCAAGTTGACGGTCTCCCCAACACCAAACATCATGTAGCTGTGCGGATGTGAATGGCCCGCCACCCCATAATTGCAAATACAGCGAAATATAGCGAAATCAACTTCTTGAGTTGTCCATCGTTGCCCTCAACAACATGGATAGTTGATTTGATTTGAGCCTGAGCTGAGTTGATTTGATTTGATCTATCTATCTGATCTAATCAAATCAAATCTATATAGTCAAATCAAATTACCATCTGGTTATTTAACATAGCTATGGAAAATCACCATTTTTAATGGTAATTTTCCATAGCTATGTTAGTTTACCAGAGGGTAAATCTACAGTATATATATATCCTATTCTGTTCCATCTATCCTATCCTATCTACCCGGCCATGTTTACATCCAGCCCATCGATCATTCCATATCATTCCACCTCCCAGAGGCCCTTGGCATTCTGCGTCACGCCATCAGGCCTCACCATGGCGGTTATCCCCAAAAGAGGACGGTTGCTGAAAAAAATATGTTTAACAATCCACCCCCCAAAAAAAAAGGTAAACTTCTCAGGTTCCTGAAGTGATCCGATAAATTATCACTCAAAATTAACTTCATTTTTCTATATAATTCATAACTGATTATTTAGGCTGGATCTCAAAATTGCTGAAGCATTGGAAAACTATTCAGGGTTCCGGACCCGGATCCAAATTTATTGGATCCGGCCCAACTCCACTTCTGAGCGAAAGTTCAGTCATCCTTCGGTCTCTGCCATCTTAAATCAATAGCTAGATACTGATCTTACAGGGAAATTCAGATGAGATTTGATTTCCATCAGTATTGATTTCCATTTCAGATGGCAATTTCAGATGGAAATAGTGTGTATGGGACTTAATTTCCATGTGAAATGGCCATCTCCCAGTGACTCAGCGGTGGGGACCTTCGATGACCCATGGCCCTATGGCATCCTATGGCCCCATGGATTCAGGTGTCACCGGTATCAGGTGATTCGCAGATCATGGCTAGGTGTTGTGGTTAGGTGTTCAAATTGTTCAAGGGAACATTTACAGGAAACCAGAAACCATGTTTATTTCCATGTTGTTCCCATCAAATATAAGGCATTCCCGCAGGTGTTCCTTTGAACCAATTCTGGTATTCTTCAATCTTCCTTCATGCCTCCCACGATTTACCAAGAGTAGAATGAAACAACAAGGGGTCCCCAAGAACAGTGATGAATTCTAGGTCCATTATGCGCGGTAGCCCCAGACAACTCAACGTCAATACTCATCGTGGGTTGGAAGCTGCATGACCAAAAAAAACACGCCATGGTTTCCACGCCATTGTTTCCCTTGAATCAACAGCTACCCCACATCTCCCAAAGATGAACAGCACTGAAACATACTAGCTATCCATCCATATCCATCCCACGGTTACCCTCTGGTAATTTAACGGTTTGCTATGGAAAATCACCATTTTCAATGGTAAAATCCACTATAAATGGCCATTTTCAATAGCTATTTTGACATAACCAGAGGGTAACCCAGTTCTCTCATCTCCTGGCCCTGAGATCGGAACGGTCCCGTTTCGCTCTGCGGTTCCAAGGGACCGCTGGGACCGCTGGGACCGCTGGGACCGCTGGGACCGCTGGCGCGAGCGGCCTCCCAAGGCAAAGAACATGGCTCGTGGTTTCCACCCATGGCAAAGAAATAGTTTTGAATACACTCACACATATATCACTATCTATCTATCTATCTATCTATCTATCTATCTATCTATCTATCTTTCTATCTATCTATATATATATGTATATATTAACATTCATCATGTAACATGTTTCACATCATGCATCATATATATATATACATATATATATAGCAATTATCATGTAACATGTTTCACGTTATGTATCATATAAGATCACATAAATGTATACAACATATATCATAATATATCATATATATATATATGAGATAGAGTTATGACATGGAGTAGTCCAAAGCTACCAACTGGAACGGATCCCCGGGGTCCTCCAGGGCGTCTTTGGATTCCACGGGAGCCACCTCAGGAGCTCCCCATTTTGAGATTGGGATGTCATGTTTTAACCAACGAACGAGTTAATGGTGGTTTTGTTATAGTTTATAAACCAACATTCACATCACTAAAAGGGCCCCATCCTGTAGTGTCTCATAGTGTCTCCCAGGTCTTTCGGGACAATACCACCCCGCTTTCAGGATGATACCTTCGCGCCGGATCCTGTGCGACCCTCTGGGTTTCCCAGGCCCGTTTGCGCTTGGGCTTTCGCATGACCGGGAAGCTGGAGAGTTGAGGTGAGTTTTTGGGGTATATGCCCTATTTATCCCTATTTCATGGCAAGTTCCGTGGGGAAAATAATGTCACCCATACAGTAGGATTTGGGCGTACCCTATTTTCAGGTAAAATTAAGAATATCAATTCTTTGTGTGACTGTCAATCTTATAGGGATGAAGGGGATGATGAGGAGGCTCAGGATGAAATTAGGACGATGATGATTACTACTGTGATGAAGGTGGCAGTGTCAGTAGTACCCTCTGGTAAACTAACATAACTATGGAAAATCACCATTTTTATTGGGAAAATCCACTATAAATGGTCATTTTCAATAGCTATTTTGACATAACCAGAGGGTAACATGCTGTTGCTTTTCGCTGCAAGCCGGAGCTGCTGGCGAAAAGCATGGTTTTCCAAGAGCTTTGGAGGGACAATTCCCATCAATTCCCCCCCTGGAAATTCCAATCTTTGGTGGCTTACCCTCCAGTAAATTAACATAGACCCTGGCAGATAGGGGTTGGAAGATTAGTTTCCATTAAAACTAGGCTATTTTCAGGGTCTATGTTAATTTACCAGAGGGTAAATCAGATCTGAGCCATTTTGGGGATGATTCCCCACAATCCTAACCATCATAACCATCATAACCATATTACCCTCAAATCTTTGGTCACTTGGGTCATCCCGGACAGATCTCCGTTGCCAGCCTGTAATCCCAGCATGGGTAGCCATAGACCCATTCAGAAAATCGATTACAATACTTATCAATAGAGTTATCACTAGGGTTATATATATATATTATATCTATCACTAGTTCATCCTATTATTTTTAGAAGTTCTCCATTTGCCAGGTTTGAGTCCGGGTCCAAACCCGGTCGCCTCCGCATTTTTTGCGGAGGAATCATCGTGTTTTCGGATTGGCTGCGGCAGCTTTTGCTGGGAACCTCCTAAACCCTCCGTGGCTGGACAGTTTGACGGTCATCAATTCACACTGCAGAAACAAAATCCTTTTGGAAAATCGGTTTTTCCCTACACTTTTCCCATGCGAAATGGCCAAGAGGCCCAATTTCCGGACTGCTCAATGCCATTCTTAAATTTCCAGGCTAGAGCTCGAGGTGACCGGGCCTCACCCAGCATTTATGTCTTAAGGGGGGATGTGATTACCTTATTTCATGACCAAAAAATGAAGGCGTGAACTGGCCAAAGGATGATTGTCCTCCTACACAGTGAGGGGCATCATCCCGGCTCATTTTGGAGATGGGGACATACAGTCCCAGCACGCTAGGTACTGTGAGTCAGGCCCAATTTGTAACTAAATCATATATTCATTGTGAACAATGTCTAATGACCACAATTACTACCTATCCATAATTTCTTGTGAATTATCCAGTCTATTGTTAACCATCAACATTTCCACTTCAGAAATCCTAGTCTCATCCCTCATTTAATCTTTAGGGGTACCCCAAATCATCCAAGTCATGAACGACCATTTTAGTATAGGTTGACCCATGGTGACTTGGGGTACCACCATTTTAGGAAACCCCGTATTATAGTATGTATATATATATATGCTTGTACACATTATATATATCCCCATATATCATCAACCATATCTTCTTTGCTCGCCCAGCTTTCTACAGCCTACCACCTGACACCACTCCGTCATGCGTGGCGTTACACTCAGCTTCGGCTGCGGCTGTGCTTTGCAGCACCTTAGGTATGCAGGGACACCCTGGCCTAGGGAAAGAAGCCCCTAAAAATCATAAGTGTTTCCATAAATGGGGAATTGGGAAATCCCCAAAATGGATGGTTTATAAATTTACAACAGAAAATAAAAAAATAAAAACATGATTTGGGGGTATAGCGTAGGAGACCTCCGCATTTCCAAAATGCAAGTATGTAATATAGATCGATTCATATATTCGTTTGTCTATTTCATGGTGGCCCTTCCAAGCTATCTATATCAAACTTTCTGTACTCCCCCCCCCACCCCCCGAACATACATAGATCCCGCCACATAGGGGGTTTGGAAGACTACTTTCCTCTTGGCATGGGCGATCATTTGAGCCGTTGGGGTGATTGGAAAGATGGTTACAGTTCCCAGGCCTTTAAAATGCCAATATGCTGCGGCACCTCCCCTTTCGGGTGCGTGATTTTTGTTGGCCGCTGGGGCCTGGGGGTCTCCTGTGAAACCATCGAAATGCTGATGGTTGCGAAATCCTGCATCACCACAAGGATGGTTGAAACCCCAAAAAAACATGGGATAAACCACCTACTACCCTCTGCTAAACTAACAGTTTGCTATTGAAAATGGCCCATAGAAATAGTTGATTTACCCAGCTATAAAATGGTGATTTTCCAGTTCGCAAACTGTAAATTACCAGAGGGTAACTGCAGGATTTCGCAACCATCCACAGTATCATACTATCGTGGGGTCAACCTCTGGAGATCCACCACCTTCTCAGATCCCCCCATTTTGACCGGTCAAATGCCAGGAACCAGTGGAACCAATGGTCACAGGAGACATTTATTTGAAGCATTTTACGGTTAAGGCCAAGATAGGCCAAGATAGGCCAAGTAGAATCCCATTCAGCTCCCTGTTGAATCTCGGTGTTTCGCTTCGGCGTCTGCGTCAAGCAACTATGTTTCGCGGCAAAAGTGAGAAACTTCTTTCGACAGGCCATCGACCCCGTTGAGAGGAATCCTGGTGAACTGCCTGAAACAACGGAGGAACTTGGCAAAATTGGACCCTTCGGTGAGGTGCTCAGATTCTCTCGGTGAGGCCTCCCTGGATCTCCTTGGAAAACAGGGCCAACGGACCCACTTGGGCACGCCTCAAATGCACATCCCATGGCTCAACTACTGCGGTGGGTTGGCCCTGAACTAGCACCATTGCGAAGGTGCCCTATTCCATGGCTCATCTGAGATAAATTGCAAACAATAGATCTTAATAGATCTTATAGGAATATAGTAAGATAACAAATTCATGCGGATTTCCTCATCAAAACATCATCATTCACCAGACTTTTTCCAGCTGACCGAAAAGTTTGAGGCCCCAAGTGCTGCAAGCATCGCGCAGACCTCTCAGTGAGTCCCGAATTTTCTCCGTGGCATCTGAGCGCCAGCGGATGTGCACACCAACTTGCAGCAAAAAAAACAATTGGACACATATGGTTATGGGTCCAAACCCTCTGGCCAATGAATGTTTATTCATATGGTTTTTTATAGGTCATAGGTCTTGACCCATCCCGATATTTTTGGCTACTGGAAAAAAACAGAAAAATTAAAAGTAAAATCCTATACTGTCTATGCTGAAGTGGGCAAATGACTCTTCTATCTTTTGGTGGGCTGCTGTCATGGCTAAGAATGGCGAGCCAAGGGAAAATTATAACAAGCACCAAGGGGACTACGGCCAACATATCACCATCCTGGCAATAGACATTGATAGTCATCAGCAACCTGGCAATGGAAAAAGAGTTGCATCCATTTACAGCTGATTTTCCCACTGAAAGGTTGCAATTTTCATAATTGTCCGTTTCCAGGTGTGATTGCCAAAAGGTATTGTCGCAGTTCCTAACGCCGTCAGCATGCTGGTGGTGCGGTCATTGGGGACCCTCCTTGATCTGCCACGATCAGCGAAAATTCGCCGACGAAAACGCTCCCAGCAAGTCTAAATACTTGGCCCAGCTCGGAAGTTTCAACTCAAACAATTAGTTTATGGCGTCTGTAAATCAGTTCGTATAGCATCCAAGATGGTTGAATGGCAAAATATGGCAACATATGGCAACATATGGCAAACGGCGGCTTTCGCCTGGCATTCCCCCAACAAATCATTGGGGTATTGATGGATCAGTTTCCTCTTGGATTTTTGTTCCTCGAAACCGCCGAGTTGGTTGGGATCTAAACATGGAGAATGTCACAGGCCCCAAATCTATGGGCTCGGTCAAGCTCCGGGCCGGGGGGCTTCGATTTGAACGGTGGCGGATCTGGACCAACAAACAAGTCATTGCAGGCTGCCATGTGAATGGTTTAACATGGGAATTCACACATTGTTGGGACCATCTATAGAAGAGTGTTTAAGATTAGGGGATGGGATTAATATGGATTAATGATTAACAACCCCGCAGCTTACGACCAATTTCAATAGGAATTAATCAGTGTTTTGGGGATAACCCGGTAATTAGTCAACACCGTTTATTCATCCGGGGTTGACTATCACCAAAAGAAAATGAGATGTGGAGATGCCTCGGCAGAACAATGACTTTGAATTCAATACACCTAAATTTATTTCGCAACTTGCTTCAACTTGATGTGATATGTGTCACTTGATGGACGTCAAAAACCTAATCAAAAATATCTATACTCATGTTTGGATCATACAATTCTGGTGCAGGACGGCTTCTTGAAAATTGATATGGTTCTTACTCGGTCCTCCGTCCTGTCCAATGTTGGGTTTAAGCAGACAAATATTGAGCTTCAGAAATAGCTTCGGAACATCTGGAAACTCCCCAATGATCCGAGTACAGTAGCAGCTGGCGATCTGAATTCGACATGTTTCTGTTTCCTGACATATCTTTCCACAGTGCCCGACTGCATCATCGAGGCACAAACCATTTTAGCACCACTGATTTAAAAAAAAAAAAAAATGTGCCTGAGATGGGGTGTGCCCAGATACCCCCGAAATGGCAATCTTACGGAACATGATAAAAACCGGTGGATGGAACGGGTGACCCTGGCTGGCTTTGGAGGGATCGTGATATGAGGCCCACAGGGCATCCCTTGGCTGCTGGCAAAGTCATGTCAAGGGGCAGCTCTCATGGTTCATGGCCGTCAAAAAATGGAAACATATTTTGAACACAAATTCAATAATGTGTGTAAAACAACCATAAACCATCCCCCAGTCATCACCAGAAATAGGTGGTATAAACCATTCCCAACTGGGTGGTTTATTATGGTTTATTATTGTGTTATATCACCACATTGGCTGAGTTGGAATGAACAAATTCCTCTGGTCGGACTGGCCACCTGTGCGACCTCCAAAAGCCCATGGGATTCCATGGGTAACAGATTCACCACCGGTTAGGTCCCAGAACTCTGCGAATTTTCTCCGCAGACATGGGACGCAATGCTGACTGCAATGGCTGACTGCAGGCATAAGCACGGGCTCACTTGATGACCATCATGGCCGCTAAGGATTTCTCGTTCTGAATCTGTAGTTCTAACTTGTCCATGGCCTGAACGCGGCTCGCAAGTTCCCGAGGCAGAAGCAGGGGTTTCATCCATCTCGTTCGGAAATTCGTGCTTGGAATGTCCAGTTTATCTTCCACGTGGCCAACTTTCCGAGGGGTCAGGTCTTTCCCGGAGTGTTTCATTGTTCTGCCCTCTTCCGAACCGTTGATTCTTGAAGAACTGCATCTTTATCTTAATCTGGCAATGGGTCAAATTTCGGCACTCCAAGACTTGTAAGGGTTTAGTGCCAAAAGACTACAAAACGGTTCTTGGGCTAGTTGGATCCCGATTTTGCGGGTCACATTTCCAGGTGAAAAGGCTATGTTCGGTCGACTGTCGAAGGGTTCGAAGTTGTTTTGGTTTATCTTCACATGACTCTGTTCCATTAAAATTGCAATTGTAGGGGCATCCCGATTTTCACACCCATCCCATATCCCATATATCGCTGAAAACATTCCACTATCCCAGTCCGAATTGTACCAAATTGGTAGCCCGGGCCTGTGATCTCTACATTCTTCTCCAAAGGTTTGGTCGTTAAAATTCCCCCATGCAATGTTGTCCCCTTGGAAACAATCGAGGGGCCGGTTTCATATACCACTTATATACTTATTATATTATCTTATATTCATTTACTGATTGGGTGTTGGGTGGGAGCCCTCTGTTCATTGACCAGTGGGCTCCCAACACTTCTGAATGATGGTCCAAAATCCCATGGAAAATCCGAGAAAACCCATGGCGCCCGAGTTCAACCTCCCCATTCCCAACCGAGAAAGGCCTTGAGGAGAAAGACCTTGAAGTTATCTTTGGAAATAACGCCCTGCGCATCTGCACGTGCTTGCACGGCCACGTGACAGGCCAGCCTCGATTAACATGATCGATCTTGGATCAGGATGATGGCAATGATTCCTACAACGATTATCATTATTGCGATTAATAATGTTTAATGAAGTGCATATGTACATATTGTACATATATATATAATGACGTGTACATATATATATATATATAATGATGCATATATTTAGATATATCGATGGTGTATATACGTGTATATCGTATATCAATGCATTGTAAATATATTGGACTGTTCATATTGGTATTTCATGTTGTTGGTAGTACGACTACTCCTGATCGTACCTGGGTCATATACAAATATGATCAAATATGCATCTATTGTATATATGTGTATGTACTAGTGTTGGATAATATTAAGAATCGCACAGCTGTCGCAAACCCAATGCCACCCACCAAATAATACATGTTCACTCCCAAATTGGAGGTTTCTAACATTGGGCGTACCACATTAGCGATTCCCACTACGATTAGATAAGAACTGATGATTATGAAAAACAGTTTTCGCTAGTGACTGGAGAATTCGTATTGGATAATAATAGGCCTAATCATGCAACATAGTCATTCTATGTCATTCTTGCGATTGGTGTGACTACTAAAAATCTCAGTTTCTCTCAGCATCATAGTAATTTGATTACTACTGGACCGACTTTTAACGTGAGCATTACTGGCCCCTGGCCATCCCATTACCCATGGTATTTCTATGATCCGGGGGATGAGCATCCACATTTGATGGGAACTGCTACACCAAATCGATTGACCCTTGCACCTTTTCGGCAACCACCACAAAAATAAATGTCAAATGTTTAGTAGTTCAAAAATCGAGGTAAAATGAATTACTGTTCTATCTTCCGGGTCACCGCATGCTATCTGGAACTTTGCGGCTACCTCCCCCGGAGGTGACCTCTGAGCATATCTCATCCCCAATGAAATCCATTGTACATCCCCATGATCAATGGGAATTTCAGGATCCTAAAATGGAGGTACTGTACCATATAAGGCCATGTTTTGTGGGGATATTCCCTAAAAAATAGGCCTGAAAATCATTGGCCTTATATATGGTAGGTACCTCCGATTTAGGTTCCTAAAATGGCCATTGACATGAGAGCCAGCAAACTAAGACTTGTTTTAGAAAGGTGTCCATCCTCCGTTTTTGCCAGCTAAATACCAAATGGTTGATACCCTCTGGTAAACTAACATAGCTATTGAAAATCACCATTTTCAATGGGTAAATCCACTATAAATGGCCATTTTCAATAGCTATGTTAAATTACACCAGAGGGTAAATCATCCATTTATGGTGACCTCAACCCACATGTTTGAGACGGGTGGCCTGTCACATACCACTCTCAAAAATATTCTATCCGCATTACATCATGGTATCCCTGCGGAATCCCCTTTGTATATTATATATATATACACATCATGACACCCCCATTATTCTCAGTAAAGCAATAGTAAACCATCCTAAATTTTACATTTTTTATGGGCGGGAGTCCAACTATCAATTTACATGGGTGGTTTATCAATCATTGCTTTACAAACATTAATTCAATTTACGTCATGATATCAATCTGGGTAAATTATAATATTGCACTAACCTGAATTAAGGCCATTTGGGGATGATTTCCCTTACTAACCATGATTCCAGTGAGGCCGCAGTGAGGTCGTTATAATTTACCCAGATCAATGAAACTTGCGTCTTTCATAGCTGCCACATCCCTATGCAATGCCTTGGCGTGCCGTCGCCAAGTGGCTCTTGGCCCAGGACCTGCTTGAGATCTTCGTGGCTGATCAATCCCGTGCCGTGGAAGTCGAAGAAGTTGAAGAGCTCCTGACGCGAACGCACCGAAATTTCAGGACCTGGAAGACATAGATCTGCCTATGTCATAATGTAAGATAAGTAGGTAGGTAGAAACATAGATAGGTAGGTAGATAGGTAGGTAGCTAAGTAGGTAGATAGGTAGGTAGCTAAGTAGGTAAATAAATAGGTAGCTAAGTAGGTAGATAGGTAGATCAGAGCACGTTTTAATTATATACGAAAGAAAGCGGCTCACTAGTTGCCAAAAAACTTCTTCATTGCAGAAAAAATGAGACTGTATCTGCGAAAAAAACTCTGGATTTTGATTGTTTTTGCCGACCATCTATTGTGTGGTCAAGAAACTCTTAGTAGCTCCTTGGCTCTCCATTGAGCAGCGAACATGGATACCCAAATCGCTCCGAATTGCTCCCGCCCAACCACTGGATAGTCATTCTTTAATTACGCTGAAAAAAATCCAGCCATTTGGGCCATCAAAAATACCACTATCCCATCTCATAAAATACTAGTTGGTTGAACGGGTTTCCCGGATATAGGTTATTTCAGTATAGCCAGCTAGTACAAATCCTTATTTCACAACCAATCAACAATCATTCATCAATGCTATCCCCATTAATGTGGGTAAAACATGGTAAAACAATCATAAACCATCCCCCAGTCATCACCATTTTTATAGGTGGGATGTTTACCATTCCCAAATGGGGGGTTTATGACATTGTTTTACTGTTTTACTCACATTACCATCTGGTTATTTAACAGTTCGCCATGGAAAATCACCATGCTATTAATAGGTAAACCATCTATTTCTATGGGCCATCTATACCATGGCGAACTGTCAGTCATAACCAGAGGCTACATTCCGACCATATTTTGAGGGTGAAATCCTCAGGGAAAACATTCCGGCGCTTTTTCTCAGCTGCCTCCAGCACTTTCTCAGACTTCACGTGCGAAGGCTTCAGAGTTGCCGCCAGGAAATCCGTCAGTTGGATCTTGGCATCCTGCATGGGGTTTTGGTGTCTAAAAAATGCCGCCAAAATGCTACAATTTTGGAAAAACTCGGAGGAACCATCGGATTTTGCGAGGTACCCCTATTTTCTGAAGCAAAACTACGTCTTGGTTGCCCAAGTTGGCTGTGAAGCAATTTAAATCCATAGAATCCTAAAGATATCTCCATCATAAACCGGTAGACCATAGCAACCACCATGTCAACCATTTATTTTAAAAAATCAGCAGAGCTTATATAAGTTTACCACGATTTCGTATTGTTGTATTGTTGTTTTCCTGCTCTGTTTAGGGGTTACTAGCTATAAGCCATCTTAGTCAAACATCTATTGGTCAATTGAGATAATCAGCCCAACTTGGATGGAAGACAAACAAGTTGTATGAACCACACACGAGCTTTTGGGCGATTGGCTGCGACTTACCTACCTATACTGGTTGGAATGAAATTCCACCAGCGCCCCGGCTTGGACTTGTTCCTTTCACAGATCAACACAGTAGTTGGATCCTCAATCTGTATCCATACCCGGCTGGTTGATGCCGCTTTCGTGCACCATACCCCTAATTAGATCTTATTGGTCTTGATTGCGTCGCCATTTCAATTCATATGCCCCCCTTAATAATTCAACACTTGCGGTTTCTGTCCATACTCTTTTACTGACTGCATCCAAAAGTGCGGGTTCATGGCAGCACCATCTGTGTTGGTTGCATCCACGCTTGCTGGGCTGAACTGAATACCCATCGTTTGATTTGCAGTACATCTCCGTGTGCTTGTGGTGCTGAACAGAATCCAGAACTCTGAAGTGAAACAACATGGACAACCAGCTCAGCTTCAGTCATCTGCAAACAATTCGCTCGTCGTCTTCGCTTACCCTCGTCGTGTTTTGTTTGTAGGTTGTTTGAAGGGCAAATTAGCGGAAACCATGGTTTTTCAAATCAAAATAAATGTGTTCTGCCCAAAATAATTCATGAAGTAGAGGTTTTCTGCTCATATCCCCTTGAATTCTGGGAGTATCCCAGCCCCAACCCCCCTTCCTGAGCGGCCAGTCCTTATCTGGGTCCAGCGAATCTAAGACGGCATCAGTTTCCTGAGCAGCCAGCTCTGCGATCCACATGGGTCAAGCCCCATGTGGGTCTTCGGTTCTGACCCGTCTGGGTTTGAAAAAGGGTGAGTTTTCCCATTTATGGCACTTATGGCAATTTAAATGGGGAAAATATATGGGAACATCAGAACATCATGATTAACATCTGGGGGCTACACAATTTTCAGAGAGGCCCATTTGAATCCAGTTGCTGGTCCAATGGCCAAGTCACCATTTTAGACATCCGCACGTCACTCACCTTCAAGGCACGCCGAAAGTCATCCCGGGAAATGTAGCCTGACAGCCAGACGACAAGCCGAACCACGGCACTGCGACTGGAATCATTTATACCCTATGGATCGAAGTACCTTCTCAGGAAGTAATTAGGGCATGGCTTCATGCGTTAAGTACGTTCTGAGGAAACATTTGAATCCAGTCATTTATAGATATGTTGTAGTTATACTGACGATGAATAACGCCACCAGCTTTGGGACCGGCCCACATGCATCAGATGATGGGCCGCTTTCTTCATGGCTAACAAGAAAAACAATCTACTTCGATCTCCTTGGAATTTCCAAGAAAATCCTAAAATCTAGTACGCTTCCACCAAGATTGGGGTTGCAATTATTTCCACTTCGATTTCCTTGGTTGCTTCACAACTAGGAATTTCCACGAAATCCTCAAAGGCCGGCCGAGAAAACCTGGGAAAACCCAGGGCCTGCTTGCGTCACGTCCAAAATGGAATACACCTCCAAGGTGGAGGGGCGTGACTTGATGGGAAAGCATCAATGGCTAGGGTCCTCGCCCAAAGGTACCCTGCATGAAAAAACAACATGTCCAGCGGAAACATCATGAATAAATGGATTCTATGGATGTGAATGTGAGATTTCCCATGGCCAGGCTAGATTCGCGGAGGGTAACTTAGTATTTTTGCTTCTCTCATAGAAAACAAATCATCAACGGATTTGTTTAAGGGAAAATCTTAACCGGAAACCATCGATTTTCCTCTTAAATATCGGATTTTCCTGTGAATTGTCCCTTAAACCAATCCATTTATCAAATTTATCACCTACTCTGCCAGGTCGTCGAAGACTCACCTGCCGGGTCTCCTGGTTGATTCACCACACTGACCCGGCTGACCCCAAACTCCCCATTCAACGTCACAAAAATCATGTCTTTGAGTGGTCACTGACCATCATGGCTAATGTTCCATACCTTCTCTCCCATTACGCCCCCCCCCAACTATATAACATAGACCCTGAGAATAGCCCAGACCAGTTTCGGAAAGAATTGTCTTCCCACATGAATGGCAGAGTCGATTTAATGTCAGCTGCAGGGTGCAACAGATAAGTCATATTCACGTACCTTCGTAATTAACCACATAATCATGTATACATATATATATATATATATACACATACATATGCGTGTTATAGGCTATAGGCTATATAGTACTATATAGTTTATATCAGCTACATATGGTTTTCCTTACAAAATCTTACAAGTATATGATCGATACCATAAATCGAACGCATCAATGGCACCTCCATAAGTTCCTCCACATCCCTGGGCCGTGCTTCGTGCGCGGCCACTGTTAGGATGGCCTGTTCGAAGCCTGGAACGAAACCAACGACTGTAGCACGGAAACACGGATACAAATGCTTCATACTTCCAAGATTCCAGTTGGTAAATGATCATAAATGCTCCATAACTCAGTGTGGTTCTTTTTTTCTTACCGGTCCCAAATGGGAAAACCTTGGAGAACCCCAAAAATTGGGGACCAAAAGCACCTGGATTCAAGCCATCCGAGTCAGGCCTGTCAGGCCATCCGCGGATTCCGTGGGTATGCGTGGATGGGATCGCTCTCCCGAAAACAAGAAGATGACAGAGCAAATCTAGAATAAAACATATAAAACCACAGCTAGGCTACTAAGATAATCCTAAGCGGAAAAACTTAGATCTTAGTCTCTGGATATACCTTCTCATAATCCAAGATACCTAAAAATGGCCAGTTTGTAGATGAATTGCGTATCAGAAATGTCGTTTTTCTATCACTATGGCAATCAAATTACGGAGGCCTTAAGGTGAGCAATTTACAGATAATATGGTAGATAAATCTATGCTATTACCATGGCAATTAGATTTATAGGTACTATAACCCCCATTACCTATAGAATCCTAGGTGAGCTACTGATCCATTGACCAAGCCGCACCAGGGCCCCCAGGATCCAAAATCGAGGAACGAGAGAAGCGAGAGAACGACAAGATGCGCTCCACCAGACCTTATCCATCAGGATGGGTTAACATGTTGGTCAGGTTTTAAAACATATGCATACAAATAAATGTGTATATGTAAATATCTATCTATCTATCTATCTATCTATCTATCTACCTACCTACCTACCTACCTAGCTATCTATCTATCCATCTATCTATCTATCTATCTATCTATCTGTGTGTGCGCGCATACGTATTCACAGTATTTTGTTCTTTGTATACCAGTGAAAACGAACGCAAGAAATGATGTGTATATATATATATATGTCTGTGTGTGTGCGTGTGTATATATATACACATATATATATATATGCCTAATAAATCAATATATAAGTAGACAAGTATAGTAAACATGTGTCCATTTGCGGATCCTGGAATTTTGACTTGCTCTCACAGCTGTTCAAATCCATGGTACCTAAATCCCCCATTGTTGCGGATGAAATCCCCATCTATACAGTATGTAATTAGGAAATGTTACGGCTTACTCCCCTATCTACCTAGTTATAAGCCCATTGTCTGTGTAGTTAACACGGCCAAATCACCAAAGGGGAATTCTAACTTTAAGACCTCATTATTTCCATATGATTCCATATCGTTTTAAGTTCGTTTTTAACTCCATCTCAGTAGTTCGATGCATCCATCTTTTCAACCCTGATCTATGGATTGATCTGGAGAATCCATTTACAAACTATAACATACTATAACTATTAACATCATTATCTACTAGTACCCCTAACTGGCTAAATCTAGTCATAATAACCCCCATTAGATGGACATTATACCCCCATGAATCTCATAGATCTATGGCTCAGTTCATATCAATGCCATATATCTGGCCAAATTGATGAATAAACTCCGTAAATGACTTGGTATATACACTGGTCATACCAGAACTGGTTAATATGGATGAAATCCAAGAATCATCTGGCTAAATCCTCAATTCTTGCCGTTTACATCCCATCCCATGCCGGGCCAGAAAAAGGCAGCCCTTCCCCACGAGGCTCATCCCAAATGGATTAGTTCACCCCAGTTATTTCAGCGGGATTTTTGTAGGTTTCATCCACCTATAACTAGGGTGAACTAACCCACTTTTGCATGGGATGAGCCCAGTCTATCATCAGAAAAATGGCAGATAACCATTCTCATCTCAATGGAATTACAGGAAACCCCTCGATGGCAAAAAAAAACTGGTTTCCGGTGAAGATTTCCCAACAAAACCAATTCATGGATCATCCCATCTCCATCTATCTCCATCGAACCGAGCTACTGTCCAACTTCTCCGTCCTGGGTTCCGTTTTCCCATGATGCGGCGACTCGCCCGCCGGCTGCAGCCAGGGATGTAGCAGCGCTTCGGCGGCGGTGCAGCGGTTTAAAGGCTCCTTGACCTTGGCGTTTCGCGGCGAAAGATCCATGGAAAAATGGGGGTGTCACCCTGATAGATCGATGGATGATAGGTAAGTTGGTTCAGTTAACTCTTGTTTTTTGATGTGGATCCATAGTTGCCATAATGATACAATAGGATATTAAAGATGTCATGGCTGTCACGGGGATATAAATGGGATACACATGAAGATCTCAGAACCAAGAATTGGTACTTATATGGATTTACGAATGCATGGGATGTTTTAGGGGTATGGGTATGGGACATACATGATCCAGACGAGACTATATCTCTCTCCCCATCGCCATCTCAAGGCTAGCATTTTCTCCCTCCAAATTGTAAATGGCCATGTCCACCATTCAAAATTGGATGTTGGATCAAAACTGGAAGATAAATAAAAATGTATAAAGCCCAAATCAACTTGGTAAGCTGGTAGTGGTACTGGCCATAACCCACTTACAACTTACAAATGGGTTAACCCAGTGAGGGGACTAATTGACCAGGGTTATTGACTAGGTACGAAGGAAAGACCTTCCAAATATAGAGGTTTTAGACTAACCAAACATTGGCCCGCTTGGATTCTAGTTCAGAGTTGTCGGCTTACAGCCCAGTTCTGTATGGAACACCCACGCTTACATATTTGTTACACAGGGGTTCTCATCGTATTATCGTTAGATATTGATAGATACTGATAGATACTGATAGATGTTGATAGATATTGGTTATTCCACTGCCTGTACATACATACGTGTGCTTTCCTTTGGCCACAATTTCAGGAGGTTTTGGTTTACAGAAACTTTCACAGCTATGTGAAGACCGTACTGATCGACCCCACTAAATTTGAGCGCCGGTTCATGACGAATCTTGCTCCGCAGACTTGTTCATTCTATACTGGTAATTACAACGTATACACATGTCTATCGATCGATCTATCTATCTATCTACCTATATCTGATCAGTTTGAAACTTTAGCTGAGCCCTGTCTGGTGCTGCAAATAGTAGTAGCAAATATGTCATGCCGTGTCAATGTTACAGGGCATGCATAGGAGTGGAACGGACTGAGCATCTCCACTGAGTTCGATAACGCCATGACGGGTCAAAAAAAAACAAGCCGAACAAACGTTGGGAGATCCAGGCCAAAAACAGCAAAACAAGAAGAAACATGGAAACTCTACCGACGGGTTCAGTGGACCGGCAAGAATTGTCCCACAGGCAGACCACAGCATCCAACAAGAATCCAGCGATATGTCACATTGAAGTACCCGTCCCGAAGCTTTAGACAATTTCCATCAATTTCCCGGATATGCCGAGCCCAAAAGGGCCATATTGAGTGGTGAAACCATCTCCGTTCCACTGTTTTTTGGGTTCCATGTTGAACTCAGGTGGCGCAACAAAACCGAGAAGACAAATTCAAATCACCGAAAGAAACCCATAAGAACCCCATCTACAGAGTTTCACAGCCCAAAATGCAGCCCAAAAAATGGCGCCAAAATGGTATTTATCTCATATTCCGATATATCATCCATCGCGCCATCCAATTTCTACGCTTACCTGATTACCCGTGGTTGGTTTCAAATCTTGCGATTCCATATTTTGGGGGCCATGAACCCAGCTATGTTGATGTACAGCAGGGTACCCCCTGATGGCATATCATCCTTTTCCTATTCCAAAATTGCTATTTGTTGGGTCCCCTTGTTTAAGAAACACCCCTCTGGCTGAATCATAAATAGTCCACCAGCCTGAAAAAAAAGGGTCCATTGGGGGATCATTACCCCTACCACCATGCAGGGACGCCATGGCGGCGTCATTATCAATTCAGCCAAGCCAACACTAGTTTCAATATGTTCGAATAAACATAACCCCAACATTGAATTATTGAGCTTAACCTGGTTACCGGTTTCTGTTGCGAAGATGATCCCCATCACATCCCGATTACATCCCATCATAACACTATGTTTATTGGTTAAATGGCATGTCAAATCCATATGTTTTCATAGTTAAATCCCTTTTTCCCGAATGCGTAGCAAGGGTTCCCCTTTCACTCTGGGGGTCTGGGGGTTTGAGAGTGTGTTCGCTCGACGTTGCGTTTACGTCCGCAACCGTCCGCAACCGTCCGCAACCGTCCGCGTAGCTTAGTTTCGCATGGCAAGCGTGGCACTTTGTGACATTCCAACATGTTTCATAATGTGTCAAAAGCATTCAAAAGCCGTATACTTTTGCATCGCTTTCAGAAGATGAGTTGCAGTTTTCGTGGCAGGCGCAGCACTTTGGCGACCTCCATCGTCATTTCGCGTGGCAGGCGCATCACTTTAGACGTGTCGCGCCGCGTGTTTTTTACGAATCGCAGTGTCATGGCTGCGTCAAGTGGCGACACGGTGCAAATTGCGTGGCAGGCGAGATGTGCTGAAACTTGACGGAAACCTCGCACAAAACATCGATTTTGAGGCCGCAAATATTGAGGTTCATAAGCAAACTTGTATAGGAAAATGAAAACGTCGATTTTGAAGCTACACAATGTGAAAATTGGAGGAAGTCTCGCACGAAATGCTCGTTTTGCCACGGGCTTCTCATCCTTGCCCTCAGGGCCTGCGTGATGTCCGTCGCCAGGCTAATCTCGACGCCTTCAGGAAGCGGCCGAAAAGAGCTCGGTGTGAGCAATAAAGGCACCCATTTGTAGACCGCCTCCTTGTCCGGCGCGCTTCTGCAAGAAGGGTTGCTGCGACTTAACGGACACGTTCGCCAATTTGAGCAGCGGCGTTTGCAATGTGATTTGTGCGTGCTTGTCAATCATGGTGATTGCGGTTGATTTTTACAAATGACTATAATGTGAGAAGATATGATGTAAATAAATATTAGCGGATTGCATCAGCGGACCATGCCTGAGGATTGCCATTGCAGTCGGGCTGTGCTCCAGGCCCTTTTCCGCGAAGTAGACTTTGCCGCTTTCTTTGCCTACCACCTCGGCAGCCGCGCCAAAGGGGAAAAAGCGACCGTGGTCCATGAAACAGCAAATTCAAGACCGAATTCCATCTTAGTGGCAATTCATGAACTTGAACACGCGCGGCAATCGGCATGGAAAGCCATGACAGGCTAGCAAAAGCATCAAAACATATCAAAACTTAATGCCCATGGCTACAAGGTCGATACATTTTTAAAGATAGGCTATACCGATGTTTTGCCAACCCAGGGACGGCCTGTAGGCGTTGAAAGTTGCAAGGCCAGCCAGTGCATCGCCATGGATCGATCCAGCGCGGTTTCGAGTTGGACGATTGAAAATCGTAGCTGTACAAAGGACAGCCCAACTCCCGACTCAACCGGCATGGATCCAACGGCGTGACGCAGAGCACCGTCTTGATGTACTCCGGGAAGCATTGCCCCCAATCGTCGTTCACGGCCTGCTTCCCAGTGAGCCGCTGGGTCGACGATAAGGGGCCTCCCTGGGTCGACTCGCGGGTCGTCATGATGAATTCGAATTTCTGGCAGCAGGCCGAAGAACAAGCGAGACACGCAAGAAACAGACGCCCTTTCAAGCAGATCAGCGCGTTCTCTTTTTTCCCCTATCTATCGATCGATCTATCTATCTATCTACCTATATCTGATCAGTTTGAAACTTTAACTGAGCCCTGTCTGGTGCTGCAAATAGTAGTAGCAAATATGTGATGACACCACACTCCACTCTCTACACTCAACACTTTACACTTTACAATCTACACTCTGCACTCTACACTCCACACACTACAAGCCACACTTTACAACTTTCCACTCCACACTTTCCACTTTACACTCCACACTTTACACTCCACACTTTACACTGTACACTCCACACTCTACACTCTTACACTCCGCACTCTACACTCCACACTCTATTTACACTCCACACTCTAACTTTACGCTCCGCACTCTAGACTTTACACTCCACACTCTACAATTACACTCTACACTTTACACTCCACACTTTACACTCCACACTTTACACTCCACACTTTACACTCCACACTCTACACTCCACACTGTACACTCCACACTCCACACTCTACACTTTACACTCCACACTCCACTCTTTACTCTCTACACTTCACACTCCACACTTTACACTCCACACTTCACATTCTACACTTCACACTCCACACTCTATACTCTACATTCCACACTTTACACTTTACAGTCCACACTCCGCACTCTACACTGTACACTCCACACTCCACACTTTACACTTTACACTTACACTCCATGCTTTACAATCCTTACTCTACACTCTACACTTTACACTCCACAATCCCCACTCTACACTCCACACTCTACACTCCATACTCCACACTTCACACTCCACACTTTACACTCTACACTCCACACTGTCACACTCTACACTCCACAGTCTACACTCCACAGTTTACACTTTACACTCCCACTCTACACTTTACACTCCACACTCCACACTTTGCACTCCACCCTCTTCCGCATTCCACAGTTTCAGTGCACAGGTACGGTAACAGCGGGTTCGTGGGCTGCATCTTGTTTTTTGCTGGTGAAATTTCATCTTTTATTGGTGAAAATCGCGGTTTTGATGGTACAACCATGTGAAACCCTAGGTATCCATCCCCATGGGGTGGAGTACAGTAGAGTAGCCAGGTTGCTTGTTCTGCAAATTTCCTTCGTGATTCTGTAGTGTTTTGCAACCCGCCGTTGGCAAATCGCAATGGAACTGCAATATCAAGGGTGGGTCTCTATTTTCATACCTTGATCCTAGGTCCTCTCCAAATATCTTCAAAACATGATGTTTGATGCTTAAACTTGTTAAATAGTGTTAAATAATGTTAAATAATGTTAAATACACCCCAAGTATCCAATTTTATCTCAGTCATCCGATCCGATCGGTTCCACTTCAGATCGGGTCACCAGCAGCGACCTCAACAGGTCCTCCGATTCAATGGCCAGTGCCCCGCAGTTGCGCAGGCACGACACGCGCAGCGCGCCATTGGAGATGCGACGGTAGGCGTCGGCCGGGCCTGCGGCCTCAGTACTCGGAGTGGCAGTGGGGAAGAACCAGGGGATTTGACCGGCCAAAAATACCAAAAAACATGGGATTTCACATGATTTCACCGATTTCACCAGGAAAAATGGAAGTTCAGAAGCAAACATTGAGATTCAACCAGGAGAAATAAGAATTGAAGGAGGTAAATATGGGACTAAAGCAACAAACATTCAGATTGAAGCAGCCAAAATGGTAGTGGAAGAGATCAAATATTTGGATAAAAAAATGAATATATTTGGCTTATTTTTTCATGGTTTCAAACATTTGGGATCTAAACACAGAGTGAAACCCTGAATACTGACAAGCAATGGACTTGGAAGATCTTGGAACAAACCAAAGCCAAGAGGTTCCTAGGTTTACCCTCTGGTAATTTAACATAGCTATTGAAAATTGCCATTTATAGTTGATTTTCCCATTGAAAATGGTGATTTTCCATAGCTATGTTAGTTTACCAGAGGGTATTTTGTCTTGATCAATTTCTTTGAACGTTACCTACTTAGTAACTTGTGGGATGGGGAACAACATCCCCAACATTGTAACATGTTCCGTGATTTTCATGTTATGACAGATACACCTCACCCCCTCAAACTGTTCGAAAACTTTGTGAATGTTGCTACCCTGCAAAAAAAAATCGCTGCGCGGGTTCATGTACCAAGTTCTGGGATGGGTTAAATCGTCTACAGAACTCTACCACCCTTTTTTATGGGAAACCACCCGAAATCCATTTCTAGCATCACGACTCCAGTGTGTTTCCCCTTACGACCCCGTAAGGGATCGCCAGGTGAAGCACAAAAACAACCAAGGTGCGGTGGAACAGAAGGGATGCTCATTGGTCAGCACGACGAAGAGCATCACTCCCAGAGACCAAAGGTCACACTCCAAACCTGACAGAAGGTCTTTCAAAAGGCTGCCGCTGCATGGCTGGGAGCTAATCACTTGCCTCTTACATTCTATCTATTCATCTATCCATCCATCTTAACTATACATCCATCTATTGGATGTTTGTGTATATGTACATATTTCTGCCTATCATGCCTATCTGCGCACATCCGGCACACCCAACGATCCAAGCTGGGAAGCCATAGCGGTTCATCGGATCTTGACTCTTCAACACCTTCGCTAGCAGGTCGCACCAGGTCTGAATTCATCCTGAATTGGTTCACCCAAGCTGAACTAAGGCAATTTGGGGATAGTTACCCTACTAACCATCTGGTTGGTGGTTGGAACAAGTCACTTGGGATGATTATTCCCAATATATATATATGGGAAAATGAAAAATGTTCCAAACCACCAATCAGCCATTATTCAGTGACGTCTCAGTGAGGTCGTTAAATTGTATCCGGATGACATGGTTTGTCCTTAGGAACATTCTGGCTGCATCCTGGCTGGGTCTGGTTCGAAATTGGGTACCCCAAGAACAATGGACGGCCCACACTAATACTATACAGACTATACAATACTAAGATGACCCGCCCCATTTCTGACAAGTGCAAATTTGGGTCTTAGATCTCTAGCCACTCCACCATGCCACTGGCGCCCCACTGGCGCCCATCGGTGGAAACCCAGGGTGGCCTCTGGGGCTAAGAAATACAGGGTTCCGACCTTACGGCGGTGAAGATGTGAAGGTGCATGGCCAAAAAACCTATTGGTTGGTGTTCGGAACCGCGGAAGCCTTCTATTTTTCTGTGCAAAAACCAACCAGTGGGAAAAGGGACATCTATGATGCGGAATTTCGGGATATTTTGGGTGTGGAGCATTTCTGCCAAAACTTTGGCAGAGCTGAGGATCATAAATGTAAACCCTCAGCCAGCCATTAGTGATGCCCGTTACTCACATTGAATACAGCGAATAACCATCACTGACCAACATCACTAATGGCAGATACATCAAATGGTGAATATAGATTTGCTCAGCTAGATCCACCATTTGACAAGAACCGTGATATGCGCGCGGCAGAAGGCGAAATGATTGTATACAAAGATCTTTTCCCAGTGACTTGGGAAACCACCCCAGTTAGTAGCCATTTAGACACCATACTTTAGATATCTTTAGATTGAGGAGGTTGATATGGTTTGATTCAAAAAAATTGGAGGTTTAAAGTTTAATCCTCAGATACAATGTGATACGTTCTGTTTGGGGGGCTACCCCCTTGCAAGTGGCTTGCAAGCTGGTATAGAACTGTTGATGACACTAATACTTGCATCTAAATGGCAAAAAAATCTGAATTGAAAACACGGGTCGTTTTTGCAACCAACAGCTCCCTGCCAGGGCCCAGTCAGTCCAGTTTGAACCAAGGCAACACGCCTTGGTAAACGACATGTGAGGATTCCTCCCTTTCCAGCTGAGTCACCACCTCATTCATGGTCCCACCTTCCGCTCCTTTAGCGAAGCCAGCCTCGGTTCGCGCTGGCGAAAAATCTCTGGAAGTTGTTCAAAGGATGGAAATTCCCATGGCACTTTTTTCACTTTTTTGCCAAATGGAGATTTGAGTTCCCATTTTTCAGATGGTTGGTGGTATACCTACTCCTCTGAAAAATATGACTTCGTCAGTTGGGATGATGTGGAAATTCCCAACATATGGAAAGTCATAAAATTCTTGTTCCAAACCGCCAACCAGTCAGTGATTCTTGGGAGAATGGAATTTCAATCATTGGCTCCTGGAAACGCCCATGTTCTGGCAACATTTTGCTCAAGAGGTTGGGATATGGGCCAAGTTGTTCTGTACCCGAAAATGCCTTGGCTTTAGGTCCTACAAAATGATCCACCCGTAAAACACCTCTTGAGCCTGGTGATTTTCTAGCCCACATGAAATTGCCAGAGAAAATTCGCCGGTGTGTTTGAAAAATGGAGCGCATCCACCGAATAATTTCGAACATATTGAAATACCAAATCTATGGGAAAAACTTATGATACCAGGAGACCCCAGGAGAAGCCTAAAAACGCGTTGAAATGATGGTTCTTTGGAAAAAGAACCGATGTTTTCAGCCAGGTTTGAGTTGAAACCCAACGTTTTTGCTGCCTGCATCTTTCAGGCTTTTAAGGTTAAACACATGTGCCTGGTAAACTAACATAACCATGGAAAATCACCATTTTACGTATTTTTACGAGGGAAATCAACCATCAATGGCCATGTTCAAAAGCTAACCAAGGTATCTTTGGAGGGTAGACCTTTGTGGGGATCCCAAGTCTTAGGGGCCACGTGTCGACACCCAGCGACAAGGCCAAAGTCAATGACCTTCGCCATGCGCCCGCAGCGACGCTCGCTGCAATCGGTGATCAAGCAGTTATCCTCGGCGGTCGACTCACAAAGGTAACCGTTATGTTTAAGGGATATAGTCATATAGTTGATGGAGATAATTTATATTATTCATTTATCTATTTACTTTATCTATTTTTGGGCACAACTGATATCACACGATATAACCATATCTTGATTATTGATGTGATACAACTGATGTAACCATGGGATCATAACATCCATGAGTTGGGAGATGGGGCCCAACTTCACCAGGTTTTCGGATGTGGTTTTTCCGAATTTGGGGGAAACCCATTGGGAAAATGACCGTTAGTTTACCCATTGGGGTACATAACATTATATAACATTATATAACCATGTTCTAATATGCTTGTTATCCGCTACCCAGGTGGCATTGCGGCATTGCCAACACCAACTATTGAACAGGAAATACAATATGGGTCTGTGTGAAATTGATGGGAAAACCACCTTAGAACCTCAATCCCTCCAGTAGACAAACCCGTATAGCTGCCGGGTTGATGTACCAGTTGTATGTCTGTATATATCTAATACCTTTGGGGTTTTCAGCTGGTACCCCTTCACTAAACAACCAACCAGTGGCAAAAAACACATCCATCCCAGTTTGTGATTGATCACTATGGTGACAACCAAGCCAGAAATGGTCTATGGGCCTATGGGCATCAAGCGGGGTGAATAATTAATCAATTTGTGACTGGGATGCTCACAGAAAAACAGAACGAGGTCGCCGTTCTTTTGACATAAATCCCAGGTTGCGTCTGCACTAAAAAATATGAATATATATGCATAAATATATATATATATCTGCGCGCGTGTGCGCAAATAAATAAATAATCATATATATATATGTATATTATATACATACATGTATACTTATGTTTATATTATATATGGCAAGAATTTCATATATGTCTCTCTTGCATGCATCAACAGCCACATGTGACAATGATGATGTCTACAGCCAAGGCCAAGGGGCGCCTGAGCAAATTTCGAACCTGGGATACCCTGCTCCATTTCCCAGCACGAAAAGGGACCAACATGTGTCCTAACTAGCCCTACTGTGGATGGAAAAAAATCCTGCACCACCTTGGATGTTTGAAAGCCTTTAAATAATGGGATAAACTACCTATCAACTGGTGCAGGATTTCTGCCATCCACAGTAGAAGCCTAGTATTCACCAAGGGTTTCAAGGGTTTCGTTTCAGCTTTGATGAATACCTTGCAGCCCTTGCAGTCAAAGTCTCGAACTTCAGGTCTCTGTGTGCGATTCCTTCGGAATGGCAATATGCAATGGCCCGAACGACGTCTCGGAACAATAGCCGAATTTCGTCCCAATCATCTACCTGCCAGGCGAGAAACTCCGGAGCCACTGAGCCAACATCTGCATTAGAAACACCAAGGAGGCCGATGAATCAAACATACCATTAGGAAGGACAATAATATTGATAAATTGATACTGGCAAAAAAAAAAATACTTCGAGTGATCCCCACCATGGTATTTCAAGGCATATATTCTGACAGATATTTTGACATATATTGGAGGTCCGGCAGGGAACACTTTGCTCCAGAGGTTGCTGTTCGGGTCCGGCGGGGAACACTGGGCGGGCGAGGGCAGCTGACATAAAATCTAACAACCCTCATCTGACAGGTGGGGAATATCAATTCTGAAATACACGCAATAACAGATTGATGGAGGTTATAATCGTATGAATTGCTATTGTAATGTGCTGAGGGGTCCCCAAAAAGGGTTTAAAATAGTCAAAAACATGAAACAATCCTATTAATCGATCAGTATTGGTATGCCGCCATCCCTCATTGATTTCACCCAATTCCACCCAATTTCAGTGCGATCATTCTCAACCAAACGGGATAGATTGGTAAAAAAAAACTGGCTGGAGAAGGTTTCTAGTAGAGACAACCAGGACCATCAACTTATCAACGTTTGAAAAGCCCCAATAATCTATATAGTCCCGTCAAAAATGTCAACCCCAGAATAAACTAAGACCTGGTTGAATTCAATGGGGTATCCTCCAGTAATTCAACATAGCTATGGAAAATATCCATTTATAGATGATTTTCCTGGTGAAAACTTCAATGTTACAGTAATTCATTTTCCCTAAGGGAATCTTAAATTACCACATGATATCCCATTTCCATCAATTTCCATCAGTGTCGATCAATTTCCATAAAATCACTCAAAAAATACCACCATGTCCCCATGTCCATCAATTTTACCTCAAAAAACTCGCGGATATCCATGGTTTTCCATCTCGCACCGGGACCATTGAAGAACTGTCTTTGATTCCATGTTGGCAAACATTTACCCAGAAGATGCCCTACTTGCTGGTGAATAGATGTGAATAGAGCATATGGGATATATTAATTAGCATATGCATCTATATACATACATCTACCATTGTTTTTTGTCAACCAGTTGATGTCAACCTCGGATTAATAAATGATTTGATACTTAAATGATACCTTCCCACTTAAACAACCGTTTGGGGTTTATTAATCCAGGGTTGACATTATCTATGTTGTGTCTTAACTACACAGAAAGCATATGGGATGTCAGCAAGCAGCGAATGCATCGCTGGTTTTCAAGGTAGTAAAAATGGTCAGATTCCAGGGCACCCCCGCCTTAAACCCTCAGAGGGGCCATCAGATCCCTTTTTTCCACATTTTCCCCACATGTACGAACCAATGTCCGTCCACTTTTTCTGGTTCCCAATATGGATAGCTGTCGAAAACCCTCACCTTCAGCAGGGTAGTTAGTTGATTGTCCCATTTGAAATTTCTGGGAATGCCTCCAAAATAGTGATCAATTCCATTCAATTACTCTTCAAAACTGATAGTCCTGGTCAAAATGATGGAAAAAAGGGCTAGCTCGTGATTGACCAAGGTCAAGCGATGTCAATCGGCTTCCCCACTTTCCACCCAGGTTTCCCCCGAGAACTCCTGTGCATCGAGCTCCCCGATGTTTCCTCCTGTGCAAAGCTCCGTGACGACATAGATCGCCTGTCGGTCCTCGAAATATTCGAAGAGCTTCGCCTAGGAAAATGTTCAACGAAGCAGCTGGGGTGATAGGAGGTCATCATTGCCAGGAGCATATCTCACAAATAGATTATGTATGTATGTACGTACGTAACGTACGTACGTACGTATGTATAGGGTGGGGTCATTTCAAACTACAATTCGTTCTGAACCATATCAAAGGGACATGGCAATGAAATATCGTCCATCAGCAGGTGATCTGTCATGATTTTTCACCGCAAACTAGATATAACTAGATGAATTAGTAGATATATCACGATATATCGTCGACCATCATGGATTTCTCGCCTTGAACATGTGATTTCATGGATTTCACCATGTTTCAGCACACTTCCCATGGCCATGAAAGATAGCGCATGGTCGTATCGTCCCAGTGACGATGTTGGGATGATCCAGCTGCAAAAGCGCATAGACCTCCAGGGTGTCTGGGAAATCAACGAAGCCAGCCATGGGTTTGGGGTGATTTCATGGTGATCTCATGGGAAGATATAATGATATAATGGGATATTCCGATTCATAGGAGATAATGATGGATAAGGGTTTTGAACCAGCTATCATGGATTCATGGGCATTTCTCGGGTGGAAAATATGAGAAAATCATCCACATAAATTGGGGGTCCAGCATCTGCGAGCAAAACGAGCGGTTTCCTTCGTGCTCGCGATTGTGCGGCTTTTGATACCATTGCTGCTCCCTGCCTCGTTGGAGATACTCTGAAGTTCCTCCGAGCTGTCCGAAGGCTTCTTAATCACCTGAAGGTATCGGTGCGCTGACCCAGGTAGTTGGAGGGGTCCTAGGCATTCAAGCCACACCACCATTAAAAAGCTGGAGAGACGAAATGCCACAATACAAGCTACAGCCCTGCAAGTAATCAGTCATCAACAGAAACGGTGAGGTAACCACCACACATATACACACACACACCACATTCAAATGTGAAACTGAAAAAAAAGGTGAACCACAGTTCAATAGTTTCAGGGTATGCCAACATAGTTGCAAAACTTCCGTTTTGGAGTCACGATGTGCTGGTGGACAGCAACCTGTTTCAAGATTTGATAGTCATGCGGTTGATGAGTCCGTGATGAATCACTAAGCATGGGAAGCAAAACAAACATCATTATATAGGAATGCAGGGGATATGGGGTCGCCTTACTTAGATGTTCCCATTTTTTACACAGGTTTGCAAGCTGTTTTTCACACACCCACCCGCATTGTCTCTTTTTGCCTTCTCTGTCTAATTCCTTTCATTATCCACTGGGACATGATGGGTAATGATTGCATGTATTTGGCAGATATAATTTGATATAATTATATAATGATGGAATGTGATGGACAATACATGATGCATCATAATCATCATTATCATCATTAATGTGCCAGGTATTATATATACATAGATATACTGTTTTAGTTGACTTATACATTATATACTGTATACCAACCAAATATCATGGTTTTTCTTCGTGTCTGTAACCTCTTTCTAGCCGTGACTAGCCAGGATGAGTTCTGGCGAAGCTCAGGTGACTGCCATGAAGCTTGCCCAGTCACTTTGATTGCTCGAATATCTCCGCCTAAAAGGATGAACGAACGCATGAAATGTCCGAAATGTGCCAGGAATACGTACCATTCAGTGCATCAGATAAATATGTGTATTTATATAATTGATACTTGGAAAGTAGAAGGAGTCCTCAGAAAACTTTGAGTTTCAATACAATCACTCACGCTTGGTGGTTCTCCATATAATACTCCCATGTCCCAAAACCCATCTGAGCTTGGCCCTTTTCAAGCTCGGATGCCCCGTAACACACGCCGTTGTGTGGGATATCGAAGTCGTCCATCCCCTGCCAGATGCTTGGAGGATCATCCTCCACCCGTCGAAAAAACCCGTCGAAAAGTATTTGTTCATTCCGCTTCGAGCAGCTCATCCGATGCCGCATGCGGTAGACGTGTCCAAAGCCGCCATGGCCCAAGGGTTTCGGGGAGCCGTAGGAGCGTTCCAGGCGCCGCGAGGGGTCAGGACACAAAAGTAATGAGTGAATGTCCTGGCGGAAGGAGAAAGACATCAGACACGGGATGTTTTTGGGGACTTGTTGGGGGGTAGAAATTCATGGGATGTATGTGGAAATACTAGGTGATATCACCGCCAGAAAATTGGATATAATTGGATATAACCAGCAGTGCATAGGGGATTCACGGTGCTTTTTCACCAGCAGCAAATGTTATTTCAATGGGGGATGGAACGGGGATCTACAGCGATGAGATAGTGATGGATAATGGATGATAATGGGATGTACTGGGATATGCAGATATGCAAGCAACCATCAGCAACCATATGGGGGATATCAGCAACCATATGGGGGATATGGGTTTTAAAGTTTTGGTATCTGAACACGGGGAATCGTTGGCCCTAGAATTGCAATTCGAACAGAGAACATGGGGGCTTTTTAACTCACAGGATTCTTGGGTGCCGGTTTCAGACGAACCCATCATGCAGGACATAAGAGCACCAAAAAAGGGGGTACGATGGTTAACAAATGTCAATAACCCCAGAGATTTCAATGATAACAATATTATGTAAAACGGGGGTCTATCAGAGATATCTAAGAGATACTCCGAGAAAAAGTTTTTGTTCTGTGGTTAGTAAATCTATTTTCCCCACACTGGTTTGAGCAATACATCAGCCATGTTGCCTACGGATCTATCCCCAATTTTTTCAGCCATAGGTCATTGCTCATTAACAAATCCCAATTGTTGCTAGTTAAATCCCCATCTACCAAAATTGCTATAAAATTACCCTTCCAAGTCCATAAATTGATTGTAAACCATCATTCAATCCTCATTTTGGGTTGGTAAATCCAAATATACCCTCTGGTAATTTAACATAGCTATGGAAAATCACCATTTTTCATGGGAAAATCCACAATAAATGGCCATTTTCAATAGCTATGTTAGTTCACCAGAGGGTAAATCCAAAAAATGGGGTCCTGGTTTTCCGATTTCCGTGTGCTCAGCATGCGGTGCCGAATCACGCTGGACAACAGCTGCGAGTTTCGGCGCCGCGGGTCTCGGCGTGGGGAGCGAAGCTGCTCCAAGGCGATGAAACAACCTGGTTAGGCCAGGAATCGGATTCCATGGTTTACCCTCTGGTTATGTCAAAATAGCTATTGAAAATGGTGATTTAGTTCGTGGATTTTCCCATTGAAAATGGTGATTTTCCATAGTTTTTTTGTATGTTTACCAGAGGGTATCATCTACATATGGCTATGAATCAATACCTATTAATAGCATTTTTAGAGGGATGAACATCCATAAATCCCAGCTATTTTGATGTGAACTACAGGGGTACAAGGTTTTGACCCACTGCCATATCTAACCCATGGTTCATCCCTTATTTTCATAGAGGATTGTCCATATGTATATATATATACACATAATTACACATATAATGTACTATATTGTATTGGGTTATATTATATTATGTCAGATCATATTATATTACATTCTGTTGTGTTGTATAACATTATATTTTGCATATTTCTATATAATATATTATTTGTTATATTATATATATAATTATATATATATAACTGGGGCTGTTTCACCCATTTACTACGTGGGACCCCCGAAGTTGGGAAGGGGAGAGTTTTGAACCAAACTGCTGAGGAAATGAGTTGACTATAGTTATCCATTAATTATTGGGATATTATATAGTGATAATTAAAACTTAAAAGAGTATATATCATTATATATCCTATTTTAAGGAAATGACTACACAATTTTCGGGATTTTGCGCCATATGTAAACTGTCTTTCATGGGAGTAGACTTGGGGACCCTCAACACCTGTGTTACCATTCAAAGTGTATAGGTATCCCGTTCATTGATAATTGCTGATATTGAACATGCTTGGTATTGGATCCCAACAGTTGGTAAATTCCAATACTAAACCCTTCAATCATGGTATTTCGTATTGAACCAAATGAATTCCATGATAGATGGTCAGGTCGACCAGGCTATGGTTGTTTTTTTCAGTTTCCCCGGACATATGACAATCCGCAGCACAACAAGCCAGTGAAAATATCCAGCATCGAAATCAATCTAGAATCATCTAGAATCTAGAGCTGAGATGCTGGAATTCCTACAGGAAAAACAAATCCTCCCATGAAGTGCAGGTCTGGCCAAAATGTTGGCTATTAGAAAAGCAACAGTTGGAATATCACATGAACTTCCAACAGATTATCACCAACACTTACACGGATACAAATGTGGATTCATCCATCAATTATAAACTATAACAGATACTAGATGGATACATGTCACCCACACACCCTTTGCACATGGAGTTTTTCCGGAAATGACGTTGTCACAACATGTCACAAGCAACACTTTGGGATTTTAATGGATTTTATGGGTCGACAGCCCGAAGACCATCCAAGACCCGACCCGATTTCTCGAGCAACAGCAGGAGCTGGAGATCTTCGACATGGATCGAGCGACGATACCCTCCAGGCCATGAGAGGAGGAGCCTCCATGCCGTGGGCTTGTCGGGAGGCTTGTCGGGGATACCCCCATGGCAAGGAAAATGATGATTCACCTGTCGGCTAAGGGGGATATAGCTCCAATTATATGGATTTATAGAATGATTTAGAATGATTTATAACGATTTATATGGTACAGTACCTCCAATGGATCGGAATACCTCAAATGGCCATTGATCATGGGATTGCCATCTTTTCATGGTGAAAATTATGGAGGTGTCCTAAGCCTTCAAGGTACCCCCAAATCATCGAAATTGGAACATAATTATTCTATATTATTCTAGTATCACCCGCAGAACCTAACGTTCGCCCATGATGACACAATACTGTTTTACCACATGTTTCATCCGCGGTTCTAACCGCCTTGCAGGGATGGACGGTACACTAGGTGTGGCCCCTCGCCACGCGCACGACACGAAATCTGCTTCATGGTTCGTTTCACAATCATTTGCGGCAACAACTCTTCGCAGGCTTCGTGAAGGTCCGTGGGAAAGAAGGCCCGTTTCGTGCGAGAAAACACGGGCTCCGGGCAAACGTCCGGATCTGTGCGTAGTATTGAAACCTATGGTGGCTTGGGGAACCCGCAGTTTAGGAAAGCTCCAATTTTTTTTCCTTCCCCCGTCCCCAGAATGCGGCGGCAAGATGGTCAAGTCAGGGGACATAAATGGTGCTGATCAACCTTGGTGGAACCAAGAAGACCCAAGAAGCATCCGAATTTTCTTTCAATTGTTCTGCTTCTTGTTCATTGATGTCCTTTTTTGACAGCCACACAATTGAGGTATCAATATTTCAAATGCCATGCATTAATATGCATTAATGATCTTCCAGAAAAGAAATGAACTGTTTTTTCATTGGGTCCGCGCGCGCACACCACAACAAGCTTATTTTGGGGTAGTTAGGACCCAAGGAAGAAAAGTTTAAAGTTTTTTGCATTTGCTGAGTAAGCCAAATACTTGAGTTTTTTAAGATGTTTTGAGCTGTAATCATTCAAGTTGGGTGCTAAAACATGTTTGAGATGCTTTGATCGAGCATTTAGATGTTTTGAGGTGTAAATCACCCAATTTGGGTGCTAAACAGTGCTGAGTTTTTTTGAGCCATTGCCATGTTCAAATCGTTGTCGCGTCAACCCTTGATTAGTTCAATTGGAGGCGTACCACTTAGCTATATGAAATCACCTCTTCGGGTAACTCCCACAGCTTGTCAGCCAGTATTTACCTATCCAGAGCTGACATTAATCTACACTATTCAAAAAAATGATTGCAGCATTGTGCATCTTGGCTACTACCCGCATTCTTGTTTGTAGCCGGGTAGAGCCAGGTGTTTGCTTGTCGTATTCATAGTTTAAATAGTTTCAAAGTTATCCCATTACTGGTTGGTTGCCAGCTCCTATGCATACCATTGTTTGTGGTCAGGTTGCGGTGATTGCAGGGATACAACCTCTAAGCACCATCCAAAACTCATGAAAGACTAGCAACTTGCTTTCTCCTTCATGGCCCGACAGAAGCTCCATATATGTGCTACGTCCATCTACCGGTGTTCAAAGTACTGATGGTTCACGGAACCATGGTGTTTTCTATAGAAATTTGCCTTCACTCATCCAGAATCACCAACATACGGCAGTTGCTTCATCCCGTCATCATCCCATTATTTATAGTGTTTCATAGTTATCAATCGTCACCATTCGGCCGACCATTCGGCGCTTCCCATGGGCCTCTGGAACCTTTTGATCCACCACTTGCGTTGGACCCCTTCGAAGCTTGACGCGTCATGGCGCGGCTCACCACATGGCACGACCGGCGCGGGAAGAAATACTGTCAGGCTGACGGTACAACTAAAGGTGCACTGCATCCATCTGGCATCCCAAGACAAAGGATAGGTAGCCTTAAGAGCGTTCACTGGAAATCACTGGTCGCGACTCAAACGCTTGGGGTATTTGGGGGTCTGTTGGTGAAGGAACCGGCTCAATCATGTTCAAAACACAAGTGAAGGGTGAAGTGCTGAAGCTCATCAATTGAGTTGCACCTTGATATGTCTAGTCTTGAAATCTCCCTGTGACACATGGCCCAAAGAACGGGGTCCCGCCCTGCGAGAGCCAAAGCTGGGTCTGACAGGACAGCGCTTAGCGATGGGACCGTCAAGTGAAGCCAAACAGCAATGGACACCACAAATTCCATCATGCTTCGGCTAATCATTCAATGTATATATAAATATATAATATGTAATTGTTTAAGTAAGACAGAAAGCAACAGGAACCAGAAGGAACCCATATGTAATCCATATGTATATATATATAATTATATATATGTGTGTGTACCAGCAGTCTTTCATTGATGCTTTACCCATTCAAAATCATCGAATTATGGAGGATCCTGCGAATTTCCCTTCAACCTGACCCCAAAAAAAGGGTAAGCTCCGGCAGCGTGGCTTCCCACCATTTTCTCCGCCGCCTCAATGGTTTCTGCAAGCCAAATCTGTACAGGGGGGCCCAGAAAACGACTCAACGTGGAACACACCTCATCACCTCCCAAAAAAATGGGTTAATACTTACTGGTGCTAAACATAGGGAATTTTCGGGAATGATCCATTTCATCACTAGTAATGTCATGATCCCAGCAACCCCATTCTCAACCATCCATTCCCTACGTAAAACGCACCAGTAAGATAACCATATACCCTCTGGCAATTTAACATAGCTATTGAAAATTGCCATTTAGTTCGTGAATTGTCTTATTAAACATGGTGGATCTTTCCACAGTTATGTTAGTTTACCAGTAAGTTATTCACCACCAACAACCACTATTCTTGGGAGTCACCTTTGGAGCGGCTGAAATCGGCTGAATCTCCAAGGCAAACAAGGCGAAAAAAGTCCATCGATCCGCAGTCTGGAAAACCCTATTTGAAACTGGTCTGGCGGTGGTTACACCCAATAAGAAAATCTTAGGCCAACCAAAAAAACGATGTATATATATATATATATGTGTGTGTATAATAATAACTATAATATATATATGCGTGTGTATATATATATACACATATAATTATAATATGTACGAGCCCCGGACCCAGTATATATACAACGTTATATATATATATATATATAATTATTGTGTGTGTGCGTGTGCGAGTATGATCGAGCATGAATATACTATGAATATATTCAAACGAGCTTCAATAGTGCAAATAGGAAAGCCATGAATCGAATCAAACTCTACACATCGAAATCTCATCGGCCCCACGTTTGATCACATCGCCTGTCAGGCGCGAACCCCCGTTTCGGCTCGGCTACAAACGCCGCGACCTGCACCACGCACTCTTCACGCCGCACAGACAGCCAACAGCGGATGACACCCCAATGCTTGGCAGTGGGTGGGCCCAACATGTTACCCAGGTGTCATTTTTCGGTGACATGGCAGTAACTATAGATTCACTAGATCAGGTTGTCCAGAATAGTAGGAGTGAGGTCGGGTGAAACTGACTCAGCCTCGAAAGCAATCATTAGATGCCTAATCATGCCTAAGGTATCCTAAGATACTTCCTGCACGGAGCACAACCCGACAACGTCCTGGAAAGTGCCATAAAAAGTAGGTGTTCCAGTGGTCCTCCAAAAGATGCAAATGGGAAATCCATTTAGAAACCTTCAAGGGAAATTCACGACCATCCATTTTAAGGTGGAATTGGGGGCGCCGCTGGCTACCTCACCGTGTCCAAATGACAGTCTTCAATGTCTTTTCTTCGTCTAAATTTACAAAATGTTGTTGCCCTACCCACAAATGCAGTGGTTATTGTAAAATTTGTAAATGCCCCCTATTTCTCGCAACCACTTCTGGAAGTTTTGACAAGAAGCTTAAGTCCATAGTCTCTGCCCTGTCGCTGACGGACGTTCCAGGCACCCAGCAAAGCCAACTATGTGCCCGGAGCCATTAATGTTGCAACGCGTGCGTTGCATCTACGCATTCTGCCAAATCTGCAAACCCAGCACCATTGGATTTAGAAACAAAAAAGTGGACATGGGCTAACCCTTCGGGTGCATTGATTGTAATTTCTGAACATGTCCTTCACGATTGGGTTTCGCGTCCGCATGACATTAACCATTTACCATTGATCAACTGACCGGTGGCCAGCCCAACCTCTAAAGATTCCTATCCTCGTCCCTGTGGCCTTGAAGAAAAGGTATAGTTACTAGTTGAAACCCCAGAAGAACAACATCCTGAAACTTTGACCTACCTACACCCACAGGCTACCACCAACAGTTTGAAGCAAATGGCTCTTCCAGCATCTTCCAGCATCTTCCAGCATCTTCCAGCACCAACCTTTCCATACAACTTTTTAGATCAGTTCCGAAGACTCGAGCTTCATCATCTCACCAAGAACTTCCTATACCATGTTATTCAACCATTCCAATCGCTACCAGCCATGCTATTCCAATGGTTCCATGTTCTTCCCATGCTCTCACGGCCCTTGGCCACCCATGGGTGGCCGCCCTTAAGAACGGCCCTCAGTAGAGTTGCGACTCTAAAAGCGCCGCGAAGAAGCTCATCACCTCCATCCCCACACGGCGCACCACTTTCTGCACGAAGACCTGGAACCAGTCCTCGCAGAGAGCCAGGAATTCCTCGAAACTTCCGAAGAAACTGGCAGTTTAATGACTCCCAAAGGGTTCACCCGAACCATCAACCCATACAAGTTATAATACCCAAAAATCACATGAAATCCCATGAAATCCACCATAAAAATTGGTTGTTCAACCCCAAACCCAAGCCGAGGCCCCCGGCCAAAGTCAAACCCGCTGTGATTCGCACACCTTGCCCGGGCATGTCGCCTGGGCGTCTTGGATCATGAATTGGGGACTGAGAAAATCGGAATTTTTCAGGGTGGGATTCAGAAACCATTAGGGACGTTCAGCAACCCCTAAGAAAAAAAAATGTGTCAATGCAACATCCCAAAATACATTGGGATTTATCCATGTGGCAACCCAGAAAAGGGATCCAGTTCGCGAAACAAACCGAAAACAAGAATCTTCAAGAATGATTTAAGCACCAAAAATGTTGTTCACTGCTCATTTGGTAGTCGAATAAGTTCACTTAGGGGAGACCCGCCATGTCTTTGCTCCCGGTTTTCAACCAAAATGGACACCAAAACCGATTTCTTGGCAAAATCTACCCCAGGTGATGCTGAAACCAAGCCATTCGCCAAGGGACACTGAAGTTGGATCGTGTCATCGAACAAAGACTCGAAGATCCGTTCTGAGGACCGTGGCTGTGGGAGATCTCAGGGTTGAACCCCTGTTCTGAACAGATGGTGTCCAACTGTAAAGGTTTGGGGGCATGATTTCATATGTGCCATGTATAGATATACATGTATATATATATATATATATTATATATATTATATCTCTGTGTGTCTGTCTGCGCGCGTGTCAAACACAGACAACCCCCAAAAAAAACAACAACAATATATTTATATACAATAATATATATATATATATGCATATACATTATATATAGAATCTCCAGAAGAAACCCAACATTTTGGCCATTGAACAAATCCCAGTGGCTGAAGCGTCGGAACTTCCGCCGGTAGCCTGGAATCATGTGCCGCGAATCCTGGCAGATGTAGATGATGATGTCATTGGTGAAATGACAAAGGAAAGGAATACATGGCTATTGGATGCTAAATGGATGCCAAATGGACGCTAATGGTTATTGTCATTAGTATGCATTATGCATTATGCATTTGTATAGATAAGTATGTATGGATTCTCTCTAAAATGTTATTGGTTGCATTAATTGTATCACTATTTACTTATTTGCTGTTATTGCAAGATATTGCAAGTGAAAACAGGTAAATTGTTATTACATGTTTTTACGACCTATCATCGAACCATAACCTAGTAGTAAAAATAATGTCAACACACTTGTTTCCTTGGGAAAATTATAACCGGAAACTCTAGCCTTGATGGAGGCTTCCTGCAGGTGTTCCCTTCAGTTCTGGAAAAAAGTAATGTTTCACTTTATCGTTTATCATCTATCATCAAGCATCTACCATATGTCACCCTCATCATCACCATCATCATCATCATCATCATCAATCACCAATCACCAATCACCAATCATCAATCATCAATCATCATCATCACCATCATCAGCAGCATCACCATCATCATCATCATCATCATCATATCATCATCATCACGAATCACCAATCACCAACCACCAATCAATGATCAATCATCAATAATCAATCATCAATCATCCCTCATCATCATCATCATCATCATCATCGTCATCATCATCATCATCATCATCATCATCATCGCCATCATCATGATCATCAAGCATCTAGCATGAATCACCTTCATCATCACCATCACCATCACCATCATCATCGTCATCATCATCATCATCACCACCATTATCATCATCAATCATCATCAAGCATCATCCATCATCATCCATCATTATCATCATCATCATCATCATCATCAGCATCATCAGCAGCAGCAGCAGCCCCATTGTGATTGCTATAATCTGCTATGATGTCTTCGCCAGAACTTCTTAAACTGAGATCTTCAGCGCAGCCCCATTGACGATGCAAGGCGTTGCCATTATTCAACAGCATAGTCCAGCCAATAGTCAGCCCAAAATGCTAAAAAACAACGATAGAAAAGTGAATCTTCACTACAGGATGGGGCCCCCGAGATAGCTAAAGTTGAGATATAAGTGGCTTAACTATATGGTTTATGGCAGATATAACTATAGTTAATGGGGGTTATAAGTTATATGGTTATAATGGCTTATAAACCAACTTACAACTGGGGGTCCCATCCTGTATGTCAATGGAGATTTACTGTTCATATATGGTCATATTCGTTATTGTTCTATCTTTGCAGGCTTTGAGGCATTGCTATAGTGTTTTGTAACTACGCCCCAGTTTCTGGAACTTGCATTTTGTGAAGAATACAGGGGGGGGGAAGTTAAGCATGAAGCTTTTCTGAGTGGCTTTGCGCCCCAAAGAAGGCTTGCAACTCGGGTTATTAACAGTCAGATTTCATTTGTTCATATTCCGGGCACAATTGGGAGGGAAGTTTTAGATGAACTAGCTGCTGAACAACCCCACGCATCCCAGGATAATTCGGGCAAAATGGTTTCCTTGCTAGAGTTCTGTGATATGTTGGATGATGTTGGATGGAATTGGTCATGTTGATTCTGATGGCAATGCAAATCTTGTTGCTTTCTTCATCAGTGTTACACAGTGTTTACCCTGGTCCTCCATGAATCGCGAGAGATCAGGATTTCGAATGAAGACCTCGGTGGGATGAAATGGGATGAAGGGATGGTCCATTTTGCCCCTGTGCAATGTAGCTATAGAACTTATAGATGTAGATGATTAAATAGCTACATAAGTTGTATAGCTACATTGCACATCTATAAATAAGGGAAACGACATAGGGGGGGTTCACAGAATAGGAGCATAAATTGGATTAAATAGGGGGGTTCACAGAATCGAGAATCCCGAAAGAATTGATTGATCCCTTTTGAGAGGGAAACGACTGTTTTCTGGGCACCCCAATGTTCGAAACATACACATAGTCATGCTCGCAGAAGCTGTATCTCACTTGCTATGTTGCATCATGTGGAAGGAAAGGCGACATTTCCCAAAGTAAAGCATGGATGGCTGATGACGAGCGCATTTCCTCTCCTAAACATGCCCGATTGTCCTACACAGCTGGCATTTAGAATCTAGAAAACCCATGTCATGGTTGCAGGGTTGACCAATCAATCAGTAGCAGGGCCACTGGCTCCGATACTATCAGGTAGGTATTGTGATACAGAAAGCTATTCTGATGCAGAAGGCCAATGGCCATTATTTCCACTTCCAACATCTTGGAAATGAGGATATACTCCCAGGTTCCAATTTCATAACGATCATGCATAGTTGATTTACCCATTAAAGATAGTGATTTTTCCATAGCTATGTTATTCCAGAGGGTATATAACGATCATAACCCAAGAATGTCAACCCCGGATCAAATCAACTGTTGGAGCCCAGGGGGCATAGCGACCTTTGGAATACCCCGTGGCATACAGCCGAAAGACCTGCAGCGTTGCCCCGCGCAACGGGTCCGAAAAAAAAGGGAACAGCCACTGGGCTCTAGTAATCTTACTGGTGCTTAGTAGGGAAGGGGGGAATGGGATGATTATTACTAGTGATTATGGATCATTCCCCCATTCCCTACTTTTAGCACCAGTAAGTAATTGAATGGATGACATGAGTCACTGTAATACACTTGCATGCCTGTATATCATATAAAATCTATACACACACCATAACATCCAAGTTCAGCCATATTGCTTGGTAGCTTTCACCATCCGGACCAATCCATAGAGAAACTTCGCCTGCTTCACAATGGACTGGAAATCATCTGCTTTTCCTTGGGGCTCCTGGCGTTTCGCCACATGCGCATGTGGCCTCTTTGCAGCATAGAGAAACCAAATTTTACACATATAGACCCTGAAAATAGCAATGTGTTAGTGGAAACTAATCTTCCAAACCCCCAAGTCATGGCAGGGTCTTAATTTAGGGAGCGGTAGAAATCTCAAAGATTGGCTCCTGGTTTGGTGATTTTTGCTGCTGGGTCACATCAAAAATAGGTCAAAATAGGTCAAAATATCAAATACGTGTTCAAAACAGCATCAAAAATCATCATTTACCTTCAGGAACACGCATCAGCTCCAAAGCCACTGGTTCTCAAAAATCCAAGCTGGGTAATATGGGCCACAATGGGCAGCTGGATGATGCCACCATAGTAATCCGAAATGTGACAGGTTGTGAAGCCAAACATTCACCATAACTTTTGCCAACTTTCTCTAACTTTAGGTGTCATCTGGGTCTTGTTGCTTTCTGTTGCCTGTCTTGTCGTCCTCTGAGTCTAGTTCATCTTCCTCGTCGTCCAGAAGTCCTACCTTGGTACAGCAAATCAGCCATTGGAACCGCATTGGAACCCCAATACTCAGAGGCCCTATAGATTGGGGTTACTACCCACCGCCAACCTATGTCAACCCTGTAGAACGTAACTTCTTAAACCCCCTGGTGAGTAGTGCCAACCCACCTGGAAAATCTGTTTTGCCATTTCGTCATCCCAAATAAGGGGGAAATAGGACATGCTTGAAACCTCTAACCAACACCCGATGATAGGGAGGGCGCCCCCCCCCAAAAAAAAGAAACCAAATAATCCCCAGAAATTTAAGAGAAGAACTGTGGAAAATGCAAAGTTCACTTGGGGGTTATGTTAAATTTCAGGGCGTTGCAGTTCTTTCACCGCCTTGTGGGCCTTGCATCTGGCAACTATCAGGTCACCTAAGGTTGGTTTTTCAGTATACCCCAGGGGGTGATGTAAAACATTGTAAAACTGTCCATAATTGGGGATGATTTATTGTTGAGTTCACCACGTTTCCAGTTGCGTCACCTTTCGTGCTGGTTCAAACCTCATGCTCTTAGGCAAGAAGGCCTCAGGCAATTTACAAAGAGCGTACAGTATAACTGGCCGTGGCAAACCACCATAAACTTCACCCTTGTTGTCATTTTCCAGCAAGTCATGCTTGTTTCGATCCCCAACCTGGAGTCACATCCCATTCGTAAATGCTTCAGAACTGAGCCTGCTTGCTAGGGTTTCCCATTGAAAGTTGGATATTTTAACCCCAACGGTAACTTAGGACCTAGTTACCAAGTTGATTTGAGGCTGCATCACCTTATATCCCCATGATGGATTTGCACCTAAGGGTATAACTGCATAACGGTTGCAATGTGCTAAACCGACGAATCAACCGCCTCAAAATGGGATAGTTGATAGCAGGAACGGCAAATGTCTGGTGGTCATCATTCGGGGTGCCACAATAAAATGGTTGATATCTTCTCTCTGAACGGCACAGGGATGAGCATCCTCCAAGACGCACTTCGAAGGACGAGGTCGTTGTAGTGATTGGTTTGTTGAAGTGGTTGGAAAAAGATTGATTTTGGGGTTGCTCAACACTTCCATTCCAATAAGATATACTAAAATATACTAAAATTAGCCCCAATAACCGTGGTTTAGTGATGGAACTTCGACCCTTTGCAGGAGATCAACATGATATGGGTCTACTTGGATCATTCCCGCAACTGGAAGAGCAAACCAACCGATCACCGGGGACTCTGACGAAACACCAGGCTTACTCACCAGGAAACTAACATAATGAGCTATGGAAAATGGATGAAAATGGACCGTTTAGTTCGATATTTACCTATTTAAAGCAACGGTGATGTTCTATAGCTATGTTAGTTTACCATTGCATGGGATCCTCCATCAACCCCCATTTCATCCATGTCGCCACGTTCTCGCGTCCCACGCTCAGCAGGTCGTTACCGAGTCCGGCGGTGCCGCCAGCGGAGACCGCGTCGGACACTGCGGGGACCGCGTCGGGGTTGGGAACGCTGAGACCATCAGTGGCGTGGTCGGCCAGTCCTGCAGAACTCGAGTCTGGTTGTTGAAATATGTTGAAATACTTCAAAACTGTAAGGGGCTCCAAGAGTACGTCCTCAGGAACAATGCGATAACATTGCTATAACAGAATGGGTATGAAGCCTTTCCCTCTGACCAATTGTCTCTCAGGAATCCTGGCTTTGTGTTGAATCTGATCTAGGGGGCCCTACAGTACAATTTCCGGGATCTCCACTTAGACCTTTTACCACTGCTGGTTCGTTGACCATATGCCATGTTTTGGGTACTTTGGGGGTCAAGGTGCATGTGTGATCATGTAATATCATGTAGTTATATTGCGTATAGTCGAATTAACGACATTCTGATTACATTGCCCCATCACATGGCCAACCTCAGCTGCTCGCTGTACCCCATCTACGATCGTGAAAGAATCATCCTTCAACCTACCCAGCGAAAAATCATCCATCATCATGACCCATCCACCAGAGTGTATCCAAATCAAAGGGGCCACATGGAGCCCAACTTCCCAGCATCTCCTGACTCATCCGCAGGCTTCGGCTTCGTACCAGCTGCACTAAGTCCATCTGTGCCATGGCCCAAGTTTTTATCCCAGTCCACATCTCGCTTCTCATTGGCACCAGCCTGGCTTGATCTCTGACTTCATCCAGCGGACCACTGACATGCGGTTTTGGAGTCTCACCTTTGTGACTTTGATGTTCAGCTGAGATGGATTCCAGATATTTCCAGAGGAAACGAAAACCAGAAACCTGCATGCCTAAGGTTGGCTTTCTCATTCTCTAAACATATCCATTTATCGTTGTTGTGGATGTCATCATTTCAAGTCCTGGCCCCGAATCCCCTTAACCTTAGCCGTTCACAGGGGGCCCTTGCCTTTTCTCCATGAGAACAGGGCACCTGTGGATCATGGAACGCAGAGCTTGCCCCAGCGCGGTCGCCCTGCAACGACCTGGGCTCTTACCCAAATACGACAAGACCTCTACTAAATTCTAAATATTCCCTTCATTGCCGCCCTTTTTTCTCTGAGTTCCCGAACGCATCCTCCGCACCTCCGTGCGGTCCGCCGCTCTTGCCCTCCCCGCGCGCCACGCGGCTGCCGACCACGCCGCCCAGGCCCACATGGGCATCGCCGCCATCCCGGCCGTCGCGGCTGTCGTGGGCGTCGCGGCCATCGCGCGCGTCGCGGGCCCCGTCGCGGGGAGCGTTGGGGTCGGAAAGGTGGCTCTGGCTGCCGGCACTGAGGAGGTCCAAGTCCTTGGTTCGATCCCAAGTGATGCCTGAGGTGTGGATGCTATGAGAGGCGCAATTGGTTTTCCAGGCTTTGGAGAAGTCTGGGGAATAAATGAAACCAAAAAAAACCATCAAAGGTGCAGAATGTCTGTTTGATCTTAATCTTCTCAAGTCAGGTGTTGCACAATTTGGGAGGGCCACACACGCATCCCTACCACATCATCTCTGAGGCCCAAACGATATCACCAAATCTGGATCTGCAACCAGGCGACGGATGATGCGTCGCATCGGGAAGCTGGGAATCAAATCCCTTGAAGAATTCTTCAGATTCCAAATCACTAACCCAAATCACCAGCTAACCTGTGGTTGATCATCTACTGCCAAACCAATGACCCTGGAACAAAAAAAAGGTAAAATGATTCGTTCCGTCGATATTTGCAGCATGTGATTCCCAGTGGAAGTTGGATGATATTCCGCAGGACATCATGCAAACATGAAAAGCAAATGGCCAATCTTAGATAAGCTGCGACAAAACCAAGATCACTAAGCATAACTATGGTAGGCTAGAAGCAAATAGCATAGTTATTCCTCCATCAATGTATGGCCAAACAGCCTCCCCCCACAGAAAAAAACAGCCGAACCAGACCTGCCATCGTCAGGCCCATCCTTGCCAGCATCCTCGGCCAATGAGGCCGGAACTGTCATGGTAAACCCTCCAAGATGGATGGTTCAATACCATAAAAGGAGCCAAGTTTGTGTAGAATCCCACCAACTTGGCCCATAGCCATGGATTCAGATTGAGCTTTCTAGCTTTAGAAATGCTTTAGAGATTTGATTTGATTTCGGATATTTTTTGACAAGATTTTATGACCAGAATAGATTCGGATCACAATAGAATAGCTTATGGTGACAATGATTCGACTTTAGCTATGGCCCAAACCATTATCAATGATTTAAGATTATTTAAGTGCCACTATTATTATGTTTTATATATATTTACCCTCTGGTTATTTAGCATCGCCATGAAAAATGGCCCATTTATAGATGATTTTCCCATTAAAACTTCCATTTATAAGGGATTTTCCATGGCTATGTTAAATAACCAGAGGGTAAATATATATAAATCATAATAATAGTGGCACTTAAATAATCTTAAATCATTGATAATGGTTTGGGCCATAGCTAAAGTCGAATCATTGTTTTATTTTCAACTGGTTCAATTATATATATTTATATAATCATGCACAGATCCACCCGTAGCCTTCATGGCCCCCCTCGCAGCCGCAGGGCGCTCACTCCAGGGCTCAGCCCGGCCCCGTGGGCCCCGTGGGCTCCGTGGGCTCCGTGGGCACCGTGGGCTCCGGCCCAGACCCCGTGCCTGGCGCGAAGATCCATGGGGCCATGGAATGGTCCTATAATTGTTTGAAGTAAATCATCTATAGCGACAGAAAAATATAGAAAAATATAGATTTGAATCATTTGAAGTAAAATCCGTAGAAATTCAGGTGAATTTCTAACGGTTCTATCTCTTGGGGGATGGCCATATTTCAAAAAATGGGAAGTGTTTAAGCCCAAAATACTCTCGGGGGTCCTGTAAAGTTTCCCCAAAGCTGTGAGACTGCATGGAGCCAATTGCATTTTCTGTGCCGATTTGGGATGTGCCTCAATGATATCTATGAAAACGTCCAGGTATCCGATTATCCAACAAACCCGAAAATTCAGGTTTCTTCAGTTTTCAGCTCTGAGGGATATTTTTTCTCTTAATTCTTAATGCTGAAATTCAATCCCATCCATTTTTCATTGGATTGGTTTAAGGGAAAGTCTACAGGAAACCATGGTTTTTACCATCAAATATAGGGCTTAAACCAGTAAATTTTCCCATCATCCAATCCCATCCATTTTGGGGATACCACCTCTATACATCTTTTGGGTGGAATAACACAACGTTCTTCCAGGCCCGCTCCCAATTGGCGCCTGTCATCACCGGCGTCCCCGAGGCCCGCGGCCCGTCCTTTCTCGGTTCAGGAAAACAACAGCCCCCGGAAAGCGTGGTTTAGTTGGGGGTTACGCTTCTTTGGGACCATAGAATGGGGGTGTTAAATATGAAAAGGGGACCGGATTAGGATTCCAAACATTTCCAAACCACATGCACACCCCATCAGTCGACTAGTTGACTAGTTGTTGAAATGTGCTACTTGGATGTGCTTCCCAGCTACTAGCTGGGCAGTGACCGTAGCAGGGCCCACTAACCCCAGCTTGCAGGCGTTGTCAAACATGGAAACCATGGGAAACCACCATCCCCTTGGATGGAAAATCCACGTTGTGCCAAAAAATGTCTGAAAACTACCTATCTTTGACGGTAAAGAATAGGAAGCCCCTACTGCTACAGGAGGACCCCAAAATTATAGGTCTATATATCATATATGTAACCGTAAATATATATATATCATATATATATAATTAAAATCATATATATATATGTGATTATATGTGTGTATGTGTGTGTATCTGTGTGTGTATCCATTCTTTTCTCCAAAGTGTCACCATCTCAGCATGGCCAATGTGAGCCCAAAAGATATACCCAACCAAGGTTTACCCATTTGGATGATCAAAACCATGTCAGCTAAGTCATCTGAAAAATCCCTGTCTCTATTGCTCAAATTATGCTAAAACACGTTCAATCCTCATTCTTTTCGGGTAAAACATCTAAAAAGTCCCAATTTTTGCATGTTGCATGTTCAATCTCAACTTTCGGAGGTTCAATTCCCATTTTCCCAACATGTTCCATGGTTTTTCCATGGTTTTCCATGGTTTTTCCATGGTTTTCCATTGTTTTTCCATGACTTTCCCAACTCATTTCGCCACCTTTCGCCACGTGGCCGGCGCGGCCCTCAGTCCCCGCGTCACCGGAGAGCGCTCCGCCGGCTCCGCCGCGGCGGGTCGCATCGTCCTCCCCAGCCTTGACACATGCAGAGTAACAAAAAAATGCCGAAAAGGTCCAATTTACAATAACATATCTATAATCAAATATATGTTCATTTATTTATAGATATAGATATAGATATGTACATACGGACGCTACGTATGTATGTATGTATGTATGTATGTATGTATCTATCTATGTATCTATGTATCTACGTATCTATGTATCTATGTATCTATGTATCTATGTATCTATGTATCTATGTATCTATGTATCTATGTATCTATGTATCTATGTATCTATGTATCTATGTATCTATGTATCTATGTATCTATGTA
>Ga0126342_10000222_pt1 | contig 51121 bp, 61 predicted proteins | sample Cyp1metagenome_FD_92528 | JGI IMG/M metagenome (GOLD analysis project Ga0126342, IMG submission 92528) | Coral microbial communities from Lord Howe Island, Old Settlement Bay, Australia - Cyphastrea 1 metagenome | ecosystem: Host-associated > Invertebrates > Cnidaria > Coral ...
ACATCAATCCAATGGAGTGCCTGAAGAGGTGGGTGATAAAGCTGTTTTTACTGTACATTTTCTCTGATGGCTCAGTAGCCAAAATCAGTAACTCAATAAAGAACTCAATATAAAATGTGGAGGGGTGAAAGCTGTGCCAGTGGATGTTTGTCAGGGTGAAAATTTCTCCCAGGAGCCCAAGAAACACGAAAACAAAAAACACAAAAAAATGGGAATTGATATTGTTGGACTGACACAGTTGCAAAAACCTCCAGAAAACCAAAAAAAACAAAAAACAAAAAAACACACAAACAGTTTCGACCCATGGAGAGGGTCTGAGGAGAAGCTGGACAGGTGACATGGGGTGAAACTTTTTGGTTTTTTGTGTTTTTTGTTTTTCCATGGGTTTTGGGGCGTTTTTGGGCCAAGGTGGCAAAAAACTCGAGAGAACCAAAAAAAAACAAAAAAAAAGTTTCGACCCATGAAAGGGTCTGAGGAGAAGCTGGACAGGTGACATGGGGTGTTTTTTTTTGTTTCTTTTGTTTTTTTTTTGGTTTTTCCATGGTTTTGGACCAGTTTTTGCCTCTTTCAGAATTTGGATTGTTTGTATGAGAGTTTGTGATAGATCCAAGCTTCAGGAATGGAAGCAGATCAGCAGACAGGATGATTTTTTAAATTTCACGCACGGTCGCCACGCTGTCAACACATCCAAGTTACATCAAAGTAAAACAAAAACCACATGTAAAACTGACAAGACAGAATGAATGAGTGAAGTGTCGCACTGCACACACATTTTTCTTTCGCACGACTGCAATGGGGAAGTCAAGGTTCCGCTGCGGTTGCAGCCACATTGATCGCACATCATCAGGTGCATTCAAAGCATCCAACAGCTTTTGCATCCAAAACTTTTGGCATTTCTGACATCCAGAAGCGGCCACCACATCGGCCATGCATCGCCAAAAGAGAATTTCGAAAAATTGAAGCTGCTGGCAACCATGAAAAACATCCCATCTCTGCAAAGTGTAAAAACCATGGCCGCAATTTCCTGGTCTTTGTCAAAATCCGGTCAAACACAGCGTTGTTAGGATCCACCAGTAGATGCTGGAGCATCGGGGGTGGAACGCACAGGCTGATCCTCAATGGCTGGCAGCACGGGAGCGGGCGGCTCGTGGACTGCCTGATGTAGCTCGAACAAATCAACTGCGGTTTGAAAAACAAGCAGAGCATCTCGAATAGTGTTCAACACGTCTCGATGCGTGTGGTCGTCAAAGAAGTCCATGAACCAGTCGCGAAGAGTGACCAAAGATGCCATGGCAAGGCGGATGAGATGATGCTGGTCACGCCAGCCTGGGCGAAGAAGCGCTGACAGTTTGAGCGGGATTGGAGGGGCGGCGACATGCATACGGGTCTCGTTGTGTTGGTCCGGCCACCACTGTTGCTCGAAAAGGTACATGGCATTGCTACATAGGGCCCAAAGTTGGTATATGGACGTCAGATAGTCGGCACGGCCACAGCACTCAAGGATGATGGTACATCCCTTTAGGATCTCTTCAAAGTTTTCGCAACGCGACGCGCGAAGCGTCCTGTTGGCCCGATCAGGCTGCTCCATGGAACTGTTCATATACTGGAGGACTATGCTGATTCCTGCCGCCAGCAAGGTGAGTTCCGACTGCATGAGTAAGCAGGGCGGTATGAAAGCGTTAGCAGTTTGAGCTGGGAAGTGACTCCGGAGCAGCAACGTATTCAAGTGGCCGGGTGGGAATAGGGCCGGGACAGGCCACTTGAAAAAAACTGACGGCTTCATTGACAACGATCACAGTACAAGCTCCAAACATTAAATTTCCAAACAGTTCGGATTTACATGCGTGACACTGATGTTTGTGAGAATGTATCAAACAAGGATACAAGATTCCACAAAACATCGCTGAAAGATCTGTTTGGAAAAGGTAGTTTTTGTTTTCACTGGTTTGGACCAGGTTGACAAATGCTTGGTTAAGCAAGGGAATTTTCCAGGTGGCTAAAAATGTTCCATGTTTTTTTTTTTTCCCTCTCTTAGAAATTTAAGGCACTATCAACGCGTTGACCGTTTGCAAGCAGACAGTGCAAAACATGCGCGTTTCTACAATGTACACGCCTTCACCCCCCACGGGGCCCCCACGATCCTCCCTTCTGCCTAACAAATTGTATCTATATGTATTGATCCGCCATATAGATCTATGGACCTATGGACAAATTGGCCAATACTTCACCAGCTACCAGTTGTAACTTCGGATACCAGTCGTTGAACTTCGGCCGTTTGGGACACCGGGGCACTGCACCGCCGTCGTTGACAGCGAAGCCGTTTCAAGTGCCAGCTGGCGCGAAAAAGAGCTGCTGGCCACGAAGATCACGCGCCTGAAGTCATCGAAGCTCATTTTTGTTCCACAATCTTTGCCAATATTAAGATATGAATAATTATGTATATTAAAAGACTATATGTATGATAATATCTATGATAATATAAATGATAATATCTATGACTATATGAGTGTATATGAATATATATATATATATGTCAATATATGTGATCATATATATATTTATTTATATGATTCTAAATATATATATATGATTGTATATAAATGAATAAATATATATATATACACATATTATGTCTATATATATAACGATGTCTATATATATATAACTATGTCTATATATATATGATTATATATATATATAATTATATATATATGATTATATACACAAATATATATATATATATATATATATGTGATGATATATGTATATATGATAATAAGTAGATATGATAACATATGTATATACGATAATATGTGTATATATGATAATATATGTATGTATGATAATATATGTAAGTATGATAATATATGTATATATGATAATATATGTATATATGATAATATGTGTATATATGAAAATAAATGTATATGTGATAATATATGTGTTGCTCCGCCAGCGTCCCATTGCCAATCTTAAAGATATACTCTGTAGGGACCCTTTAGTTTGTAGTGTTTCCGGGAACAAACCCTAAACATAAACAGGCCCTAAATCAACCGTAAATAAACAAAATTAACCTATAAATAAATGCTAAATCAACCTATAAATACGTCGACCAGATCGAAAATTAACCTATATATAAATAAATGCTAAACCAACCATAAACAGGCCCTAAATCAACCGTAAATACGCCCTAAATCCCCTAAGACAACCCTAAATAGCACCAGGAAACACCACATAAACCCTGAACCAGCCTTCAATAAACCCTAAACAAATCGTGAGTAAACCCTAAACCAACCTTGAATAAACCCTAAATGAACTTTACATAATCGAACCCGCAATGAAACTTCGGGCGAACGTCCGCCCCCCCGAAATATTCCCAAGAGATATTACCATTATCATGATCATTATTAATTATCTGAATATTGATTGTTATTATAATGGTACTATATAAGTTATTTAAATCAGTAACAATAATTGAAATTATTTATAATCAAATAGTTTTTATTGTTACCTATTATTTGCTTGTTGTTATATATCATATACACATACTAACGGATAAGTTATTATAATTCACTAACCCGACATATATGCATACCTTCCAGTAAACGAACAAAACGTATGAAAAACCATGGGATTCCCCGCAAAAGACATGCTCTACGAATGGCGGATTTTCCACATCCACGCATAGTATGTTTACTTGGAGAGTGTGTGTATTTCTATATTTAGCTTTACATTGTTATCATGTTTAGTACATGGTATGATATTACATTACATCATATTACATCGTATTATATTATACCATATTTTTATGATCACTGTATGGGGGTTTATATATGTTATGGCTATTGCAACTGTCTTAGTAACGAGTATGGCAATGCCCGCAAAGGGCATGCAAATGAATCGTTTTGACAGATATAAACAAAATATATAGGGCAATTTATTATTATTATTAGAAATATATCCAAATATGCTTATATAATCTTATATTCATATCACATATATTATAATTATAATACGTTATATATTTCAAATGCTCAACCATCATCATCCCAGTATAACCATCGCTGTGAGTAAATGGCGACTGGACCACTGGACTATCACCCCGTACAAGCGGTAATATTTTGGGACATCTACAGACTATTTACAGACACATGTTCCATCTAGATCTACTCACAATCTGTTTTGGACAGATCCATAAGGCAGCGCTGGATAGAAATTTTAATAGCGGCTATGTCTCATGAAAATTTCACCCATCCAACTGATTCTTGATTTCTTTGATACCTTTGGATTCTGCAGGTATCCTTGTTTGATCTCAATCAATTACAACCAATAATCTGGGCAAATGATCATATTTGGCCGACCTAAAATAGGGTTATGTTGGAATAGTTACCCCTTACCAACCATCATTCCTGTGAACTCTTATAGTGAGGTCGTGATCAAAACTGTCAATAGAATTCACATGATATCCCCATGATACCACTACCCTCTGGTAATTTAACATAGCTATGGAAAGATCCACCATTTTAATGGGAAAACTCACTATTTCAATGCCAATTTTCAATAGCTATGTTAGTTTACCAGGGGGTATCTTGGTTGGGCAATTCCAATTTCTTGATCCTTGAATTGATATATCCCAACTCCTGATGGTTAAATCCCCATTTCTTCCTTAACCCCCAATCTTTGTTCTGTATACATTATAGTGATTCACCATTGAAGTGTTGGCTGTTGGAAAAATACAAAAATTGTTTATGTGTCAAAACAATGGTACCTTAGGTGCCCTAAGCGATAGTTGGTTCATGAATGTTTATTCTCCCAACTATGGTAATTTCATAGGTTTTGACCCATCTGAAAATTTCAGCGTGGAATCATGCACCGGAGCAGCCGCGCTCCGCATGCTCCGGCGCCTCAGATTCAATTCTTGCAGCAGCTTCAGCACCAGCTGCACCAGGCCCTCCACGTCGTCGCTTTCGCCTACAAAAATGGGGATAGGGATCAATCTCTGGTTGGTGGTGCAATAACCAAATTTTGTTGTTTTCCTTTGAAAAATGGAGGTTTAACCATAATTTAACCATGAAAAATGGATCTATAATCTGGTTGGTGGTTAAAAAACCATCTAAAAAACATATGAGTTCGTCAATGGGAAGGATTATCCCATATATTTTGGAAAATAATCCAAATGTTTGAAACCACCAACCAGATCTGATATGGATTGATATGGCTATGAGGAGGTATCTTAGGGTACCTTATGTTTAACAAAAAAAAATAGTTCGTGAATGATGTTGATGGATGTTTGTTCCCCCCAAATATTGTAACAATTAGTTTTTGACACTTAGCCAATATCTAAGTGGCTGCACCACGGGATAATCATCTGGGGAGAACACGTGAAAATGGTGGGGGGGTTACTAGTGACTAGTGGAAAATGGAGGTAAATGATGCTAGTTTTATATGGTTTTTATGGTTATATAGTTTTATTTCTAAGGTATTGATGCTAGTTTAATATTGTTGTTTGTGGGTTTCAAAGAGGGACAATAATGGTAATAGAATGGGGAATATTAGCAGAAACTACCCTCCGGTGTCATCAAATGTGTCTGGGAAATCTTCTAAAAAACTGAGCAATCGAAGAAAGTGGTAGATTTTCCAGCCATGTTACCAGAGGGCACACCCAAATCCACATTGATGTTGTTGCTGTTGCGTATCTTTATCATTGTTTATCTCTATCTCAGAAATACGCCCCATGATTTGTTGCAAAAAAAAACATCGTTGTTTCTTGGCAAAATCGTTTGTTGCACATCTGACAGTCTGAGTCCCTCAAATAATCGGTCGATTTGAGAATGGATCCATGACCTGGGCTTCAAAGCTCCGGTAGAAACACGTGTTGGCATCTTTTTTGGTGGCCATAATCAAACATGGCAATGGAAAAGCCTCTATCAATGGAGAAATTCATCATGTTTTTCATGTTTCACTATACTAAAAGGTATCCTCCCTGTGCACCAAAAAAATCATTATGAGTGGTTTCAACCCATCCTCCAAAAAAATGAAAGTCATTGTTCATCCTGACAAGTATCTACAGCCACCAGTCAGGTGTTGTCTGAAAATAGGTCCCCAAAAAAATCCCATGATTACATCCGATTCCCCAAAAAGAAAGATAGCCATAAATCGGAAGGTAGCCCATGGACCAGTTTATTTCCACTGGTACTCTCTGCTCATTTAAGATTTTCCGAAGTGGAAAGTCACCATGTTCAATCAGTAAATCATGACTTTTATCATCAATTCAATGGGAATTTCAGGATCCTAAAATGTAGCTACGTTAGTACCATATAAGATCATATAAGACCATGTTTTCTGGGGATGGTCCTTGAAAATTCTTGGCCTTATAGTAGGTACCTGCAATCGGCCATGGTTTCCATGGCTTAAACAAGAGAATATCCACCTCCTACCTGTCCTACCTTCTCCCGTCCGAGAAAACGTCCATTGTCAAAGCGCGGAAGTCACGATTCGTGTCCATTGTTCATGGGGATGATCACCATCAATCAATGGGAAATAATGGCTTTATGGGATATATCATGGGATTTATTGGAAATATATGGGGATGGGTCAAAACCCTGGTACCTAGTGAACCCCAAAATAGCTGGTAAATGGATGTTCATCCCACTAAAAATGTATCTATAGGTATTGACCCATACCCATATATACTGGTTGGTGATATACCTACCCCTCTGAAAAATATGAAAGTCAGTTGGGATGATGAAATTCCCAATCTATGGAAAAATCATCCAAATGTTCCAAACCACCAACCAGTTTATATACGAATTGAACAATAGATATCCTCTGGAAATTTGTTACATAGCTAGCTGGAAAATTGCCATTCGTTCCTTGATTTATCCCTTCAAAAATATGATTTTCCAGTTCGCTATGTTAGTTTACCAGAGGGTGATCCCCTATTCTTGACCAATTGCTGATGGTTCCCGGTAAATGTCCAAGTGCAACACCAACATGAGCGTTGAATTCACGTTTATCAGGCATATCAGGCATATCAGGCATATCAGGCATATCCACATTTCTACCCCGATCATTTCATGGTAACAAATCATTAAAAAACATTATTTTCTTGGTAAAAACAGTTGAAACTTTATTAAAACATCAAACATATAGTGTTTTATGGCATATCGCGATATTGTGATGGTTAAAAGAAATCGATCAAACAAAATGACTGCGCGAATCCAGCGTTTTCACTGCTGCACCTGTCAGGAGGTGCAAGCGCGGCAAGTCGAGTTCGGGCACAGTTACTTCACCTGTGGAGGTTCTGGTTCTTGGGTAAGTTCTTGGGATGAAATGACTGACATATAACCAAACATGGTGGTTGGGGATGAATGGTTATAACCAAAAAGAGTGGTATAGACAACCAAAAATGGATATAGTTCTATAATGGTTCTTGACTGAGTTATATAAGCAAAAATGGTGGTTTAATCCATGGACTAAATGAATCTAAATGATGGTTGATAATGTGGGGTACCACTTCACCTAAGTCATATGGAGGTTTTTGGGATTTTTTGGGATGAAATTTATATGGGTGGTTCCTGGAATGGGGACTAACAGTTTGCTATTGAACATGATCATTTATAGTGGATTTACCCATAAAAACAGGTGATTTTCCATAGCTATGTTAGCTTACCAAAGGGTAAATGATACTATGACGGATACCCAATAGTTGGATGGTTTATTTTTTAAGGGGAAATCCGCACATCAAATGGATGAGAATTGGGAGAAAACCTCTATGGATTGGAAACCTCCATGTTGTTGTGTATTAACCATCTAAGTATTGGGGTACCCAATTTTGACCTAAAAAGAAAAAGGTGGAACTACCATGGCTTCCCCAAGTCACTGATTTCATATGGAGGTGTCCAATCTAAAATGATGGGTACCCCAAAAATTAAATGAATCCGCTTTTCAAATGGAAGATTTGGGGATAGCCCTATCTATTTATGAAACCCCCATATGAGTCAAAACCCTGGGACCCAAAGGGTACCCTAAGTCATAGCTGGCATAACTGGGTGTCATTCCCCCAGTCATGTGGTAATTTCATAGGTTTTGACCCATCCTCATATTTGAGATTCAAGTAGTAATACTTATTCCAGTGATAATATGATACTTCAAGTAATACTAGGTTATGAGACTTCAAGTAATGCATATTTTAAGTATTACTAGGTCTTCTTATGGTACTTCAAGTAGTACCCACTAGTACATTAATAGTATGACTCTATGACCCTGGAAATAGCCAATGTTTAGTGGAAACTGTTTAGTGGAAACTCATCTTCCCCCGACTCATGGGTCAATACTTGGATTGAACTAGGTCATTGAAATACGTCTTGGTATGAAACAAGTAGTCATGTGGTAATAATTTCCCTACAAGTATTCTAGATTGATTTCGTTGAACTTTACAATTTTTGCTGGATGTTTGTTGGCAAAGCCAAGATTTTTTTCATAGAAAATCAACGGAAAAATGGAATGAAACCAAAGGATTGGACATATAATTGTTACACTATTTATGGGTTTGCAAATGGGTGGTTTAATGCAAAAAAAATCAGTCTCAAAAAATATGCTGATAAATTAACATAGACCCTGGCAGTTGTCGGGGTTGGAAGATTAGTTTCCATTAAAACTAGGTTATTTTCAGGCTCTATGTTAATTTACCAGAGGGTAGTTAGGAATTCAGAGTAATCTATCTTTCAGACAAACCCGTTTCATGTAGTTTTTTGTTAATTAATATGCAAGAATTGAGTAAAATTAGGCCTATTGGCCGTTTGACCAAAAAAAAACGTTTCACCTACAAATCTTGAAAGGTTCCCCAGCCTAAAACGTTCCAAACACACGTAACACATGCTGGGAAGAAGTATTAAAACTGAGGATATAAACGTACAGAGAATATCAAAGAGTTGAATTTAACCAGCAAAAAAGGGAAGTGACATATCAGATATCAATAGATATCATATAGATATCATATAGATATCATATACAGTATCTGGGTAAATTATAATGATTCACCAACCTGAATTAAGAGCATTTGGGGGCGATTTCCCTAAGATAAACCATGATTCCAGTGAGGGAGAACAGTGAGGTCGTTATAATTTACCCAGATATATCTACTCCTTGATCCCGGGGATCCCGGGTTCACGCCGGCGATTTCAACAACAGCCATGATGGGGATGATTGGGATGACAAACCCTGGAGTGACAGCCAAAAGCAATTTTTTTGGAACAGAAAGTGATGCCATTAGACTTAACATGCCTTAACTGGTTGAACAAATGTGGATTTTTTAACCATGGATCGGTTAAAACTGAATTTCCAATCAACTTGGGACATCAAGATGTCAGACCTTGCGACGACAAGTATCTGATGATTCACACCTCATTTTTCCTGCTAAATCCAGAAATTACATGGTAGGATTGGTTGTCATGATTTCAAGACCATTGAAAATGATATAGAGAATAAAGAGGGAACCACGTATACCCTCTGGTAAACATACAAAAAACTATGTAAAATGTCCCTTTAGTTCGTTGATTTACCTATTAAAAATAGTGATTTTCCATACTTTTTTGTTGGTTTACCAGAGGGTAGTGGTGCCCCAAACTCGGTGTTTCAGTCTGACGAGTTGCAACTCAATCATTATCTGGTTGTATTCGGAACTCAGATTTCGCGGATTTCTTTCACGCCTGGATCTAGCATAGATTGTATGTATATAAATATATATAGAGCTATATTATATATATATACACACATATATGAAATATATATATATATATGGTCTCGTGTTCCGTGTTCCTACCCCCCCAATGGTATGGGTCCCCAGGTAGCACCCCGTTCCCTTCGATTTGCAAGCTATTGGCAGCATTTCTGAGGTCCAGCCTCGTATTCGCTAGGTTTTTGCAGCGATTCTGACTACCAGCCTCGCATTTACTAGGTACATGCTACCTTTTAGACAACCTCCGTAGCACACATACTCCCTCCAAGTACCTACGTGCTACCTATAGTTATGTATACATGTGCTATGTATCTACTTCCTATATATATATATATATTAAAGACACATACGTATATATATATATATATATATGTATTTATATACACACACATATACATATTTATATACACAACTATATATATACACACACATATTCATATTTATACATATATATATATATATACACATATAAATATTTTCATATACATATCTATATATATATACACTTGCATACATACATATATACATATAAACATTTATATATATATGTATATAACCACACCCCCACCACACCACAGGGGGGAGGGGGACAGTACCGAGGGGGACAGTACTACGGCTGACCCATGACCATCGCGGGGGGGGGGGAGGGTTGGAACGCTGGACCATATATACGTATATACAGTGGAACCAAGTGGTCATCTATTTGGACCCACTCACTTTGGTGGCTTCCTTCCACCAATCTGCCAGTTCAGTGGCTGAGAGTAAGAAGCGTAGGTCGTCCGGAGTCATCCGCGTTCTCCAAGCGATATCCTGTGGCTTTCCGTTAAAAGCCGTTAAAAATACTCCGTTTTCCCATCTCATGCAATGCTAGTTAGTTCATAGGTGCCCCTAATATGGCATAGATGGGTTAAAATATGTTATAATATGTTATAATAATCCCCACTGACTAGGTAGTATAACTCCTTACAAAAACCAATCAACACGGGTATTTCTAATCGCTTTCATTTGTGGTACTTGGATGTGCGGGCCGCACTAAGTGGCTAAAAAATCGAAATAGGAAAAATGCAAGCATTTATGCAAATATCAGCAGCAATATGGATTATATGTCTATATCTATCTATCGATCGATCTATCTATCTATTTATCTATCTATATGATTATTATATATATATGATTATATATATATGATTATATATATATGATTATTATATATGTACATATCGGTTTACTGTATCTTTATATACACTAATATCGCTTATAAACCAAACAAACAATGCCTAGGATGCACCCCAAGTTCTGGTGGTTAAAATCCTGGGCCTGCCATTGGTATAACAGCTTCCAGTGTTGATCGCCATATGTGGGCAATCCATTGTGGATGGGGATGGTCACCATCGATAAATGGAAAATAATGGCTTTATGTGATATATCATGGGATTTATTGGATATATCACTTACTGGTGCTAAACGTAGGGAATGAATGGGAAAGACGGTTGCTGGGATGATTATTACTAGTGATTATGGATCATTCCCGAAAATTCCCTGCATTTAGCACCAGTAAGACTAAAATGGTCTAAAATGGTCTAATGACTTGGATGATTTCGGGGTACCCCTATGAGGAAACCAACCACAGAGAGGTGCTTCCAATTTGGAAATCTCAGACAACCCTCTGGAAAATTCAGACAGGCCAAACGAAACATGGCAAAGCAAAAGCGCTCGGATTTTTCATGTGTTGTTTTCTTGGGTGGGCTAAAAATGATACCCTCTGGGAAACTGTCCCACAACTATGGAAAATCACTATTTTTTAGTAGGTAAATGAACTATAAATAGCCATTTTCAATAGCTATTTGGACATAACCAGAGGGTACTCCTTTCGGGGTGGACAACTTTCAAGAAGTAACCACATTTTTCTTTCGGTCTCCTAGTTTTTAAAAAACCCGGCCATAATACATCACTGGTTGGTGGTTTCAACCACTCTGAAAAATATGAAAGTCAGTTGGGATGATTATTCCCAATATATTGAAAAATAAAAAATGTTCCAAACCACAAACCAGATCATAATACCTGCTGCAATTGCCAATAATCGTGGCTTGGCGTCCACTTGGCATCAAAGTTGGGCACAGAATGAACTGCTTGGATTAGGCCCAACAAAATACAGTCAGCATGAGACTCTTGAATTGGTTGTGTCCAATATGCAACGATCCACTTGCTGCTCACTGATTTTGAAGCAATCCCAGCATTCAACTTATCAATGAGAATCATTGAATAAGATCCCATTCTAGAACGCAAAACCATGCAACACCCACATCACCCGATGGGCGCAACGTCACTCTTTGACTTGGACTTAGATGGCTTTGGCTTACCCTTCGGTACTCAAACATGGCTCCAAAATCCCCGAGTTCGATTTCGTTCGGTGATTCTTCCATTCAAACCTCCATCAAATTTGGCAGTTTCCTATGAATTTCCCATGATGTTTTCCCATGAAAACCTCATTGTTTCATGGTGAATTGTCCCATTAAAACCTCCATACCCTCTGGTAAACTAACATAGCTATTGAAAATTGCCATTTATAGTTGATTTACCCATTATATAACAATGGTGGTTTTCCATAGCAAACTTTCCTATCAATTTCCCATGAAAATCTCATTGTTCCATGGTGAATTGTCCCATTCGAAGCTCCATATGTCATGGGGATTTTCCCCAGAAGCAGCTTTGCTCCAGGACACGCAGTTCCAGGCTCTGAAACTTCATGACATGCCACAAGAACTCCTGGCGGATACACATGGCCGCCTGGTCGACTTGGGGAAAACTTTTGTTCGACATATTTTGGGCCGGGTTCTTCCCTGAAATGTCGCCTTTACATTGGCAAAAACATATGTATATATATATATGGCTTATATATATATGTGGATTAAGAGCAACTTATCATAACAAACCCAAAACATACTTCCTAAGGGGCCGGGAAACGCACCGAACCCATATATATATATATATGGTAGGTATACCTCCAATGTGCCTAAAAATGGCCATTGATCACGTTTCCCATGGATCTTCATGGTCATAACTTGTGGTAAAGATCTGATTTTGAGGCTGTCCTCCATGAGAATGTGAAAAACATTGTTGGCTGTCCTCCATGTTTCAGTTCATTGAGACTGCAGTAAATCCCGAAAACATGGCAAGAACTTGAGGTTTTTTCACCCTCACTGTAATTATCGCATGCCATAGTTCCAAACCTCAATACCCTCTGGTAATGACTAACATAGCCATGGTATAGATGGCCCATTTATAGATGTTTTTCCCATAAAAACCTCCATTTATTAGGGATTTTCCACGGTTATGTTAAAAAACCAGATGGTAGATGGAAAATTGCCATAGAAAGTTCGTTGATTTACCGAACGTAAACGATGGTGCTTTTCCACCAGCTTCGCAGGCAACGTGTAAACTTTCGTGCGTTTACCAGAGGCGAAATCCCATCCTTTTCCACCGATCCTCTTGGGTTGGGTAAGATCCCATTCTAATCTCATTATAATATTGGAGTAATTTTCCTATGAAAAATGGAGGTTTAACCAATTTAACCATGAAAAATTGATCTATAATCTGGTTGGTGGTTAAAAAACCATCTTGAAAAATATAAGTTCGTCAATGAGAAGGATGGCATCCCATGTATGAAATGGAAAATAAAAGCCATGTTCCAAACCACCAACCATCTCATTATAATATTTGAGTAATTTAGCCAGTTTATGGCTACATTCCAATCTCAAATACATTAAATGTGTTGGGTAAGATTTTATTTGATACCATAAACCCACAATTTCATATTTGGTGCTTCAAATCGCTCTCTGTTTATTGCAATACCCATCTGCTGGCGCATCCTGGGCATCCTGGTTCGCGTCCACGGTGTGAGGAGCCGAAAGGAACTCATCCTGAGGATAGCAGTAGCCTACAGGATGGGGCCCCAGTAATAACCATCCTGTAGGGTAGATATAACTATAGTTAATGGTAGATATACTTATAGCTAATGGTTTTTAAAGGTTTATAGTAGATATAACTATAGATAATGGTTTATAAACCATTATAACCACCATGAACTAGTTCGTTATATCTACCATAAACCATAGAAATCAACCACTTATAAGGCAACTGAACGCTATCTTGGGGGCCCCATCCTGTGAGTACCCCTAGCTGCTATAGCTAACATATGAGAAGCGATGGGAAAATGGAAGGTGAACCAGGAATCCCGTTGGGAATTTAAATGGGATTTTTGGCGGAGTTTGGGAAAATACCATGGGAAAATCATGGTTAAAATCTCTGGGAAATATCTGGAATATGAAAAAACTACGGGAACATATGGGAAATTGTGGAATTAAAATAGTTTGGATCTATGGATGTTGATTCCCTCCGTAAATATGCTAATTTCATAGGTGTTTTGACCCGTTATGACCCATCCCCATTTCATGGATATAAAAAGACGATACTTCTTGAAAACCAAACAACAAAATAATGCAAATCCTGTGACCATATATGAATGATATGTTCTGTAAAGTTGAAGCATGCATGCGGAAATTCTGTACAAGTCATACATTGGTTCGACAAAAGGGGTAAAATCACGCACTCCTTCAACCAATAGATAAGTTCTTGGCAGCTCCTGTAAGTGCATTACCACTGCCTGATGCGCACCGTCCCAAAAATGTGGGTCCAAAAACAGTGGATATCCGATGGCCGTTCAATTTTTTGAAAATGTGTAGAGTGTGGAAAATTAACCCTCGAATTTTGGGCACTCTATGTTCAGACAAACCAAGATCTTTGACTTATTCAAAAATATGTATACTGTGAAACTTGGATGAGGCTTTGTCAAGCCCATTGCCAGGAAAACAAACGAAAGGTTCCAGAGTCTCCGCTACTCACTGCACGCCGCGGGTGGCTGACTGTGTATGCAACACCCTGGTCCCAGAAACGGGGCCGCCATTTTGGAAGTCTTTCCTTCTTCCGGCAATATTGCGGCCCCGTTTTTGGGCCCGGTTTTTGGCCCCATTTTTGTGACCACGAAAGAGCAAACAGGAGCTGCTCGACGGTCCTGACAGCCCGGATTTCGTCCATTTGCTGGCACCAGCCTTCCTTCTGCAATGCAAGCCGCCATGGACACACACATCCATATAATACTATGAGGGGACATGGCGCAGAAGCTGTTTTGCATCAGTGAAAAGGGTCCACTTTCCAGGGCCGCAAGAAGCCATGCTAACCTCTTGCGCTCTGGCAGCGTGCTGCCTTTACAATGCTTATGTCAGGAAGCTGTTTTGAGTGTGCGGCGTGCACTTGTTGCCGTGCATCCCGTCCGCGCGCTTTGGGATATACTATAGTATACGGCCAAAGCGCTACAAGGGACGTAATCCCTTATTTACATGCGGGTTTGAGGGGCGGAATCGGGACGTACGAGGGGCGTAACCACAGATGGGAGGGACGTAATCTCTTATTTACATGCGGGCTGGAGGGGCGTAATCGGGACGTACGAGAGGCGTAACCACAGATGGGAGGGACGTAATCCCTTATTTACATGCAAGTTTGAGGAGCAATAGTTTCGGGATGTTTCGGGTAGCGTGGTCTCCGTGGAGTTTGTCCACATGGGGTTCTACACCTGTTTTCGAGCCACATGCCTTCCCAAGCAAAATACATGCCTTCCAAAGCATAATCCGTTGCAATTGGTCTCCTCACAGTTCGGTAGTGGAGAATGCGTTTGGCTGTCAGTCGGCTTGTGCTCAAACGGCGCTGCCACCAGGGCCCGCTTTTGGGGCCGCATCCGCATATGAAAAATATATTTTTGATGGTGGGCCCTCAATGTATATGTATATGTATATATATATATACTGGTTGGTGGTTTTAACCCCTCTGAAAATGTTGAAAGTCAATGGGAAGGATGACATCCCATATATGAAATGGAAAATAAAAAATGTTCCAAACCACCAACCAGTATATATATATATATCAAATATTTGTTTCAACAATAGTGTATGATTCCCAATCAAAATAGCCTACAGATCTGGTCTGCACATTCCAAAACTGTGAGAATTCATAGCCCGGTTGAACATGGTTAATCTTAGATACCATTCCAGAAAGCGCTGTGTAAATCAAATTAAACTGACATGTTTCATCCTTCTTTCATGCTTACCCTTGGGGAACCATCTGGTTCCATAAGTTTTCCATGGTTTGATTATCGAAGGTTAACCCATCCCCACCATTGAATATCAAGTATAATTATGAACTAACATAAATTAACCATCGTTACAATGGTTTTATCCTTGAACAGTCTGGCATACTCAGATTCAGAACTCCAAAACCTACTTTTGGATATGTATATATATATATACATATAGATTGGTGTGATGTATAAAATCTAATTTTTTGTTCGTTAACGGACTTTTTGGTCAAATACCTAATTGTTCTTGCTGGTGAACCACCCAACGCCGACACCAATCTTGGAAGAGCAGTTCCAGTTATATATATATACATAATATTATATATATATAATTAACTTCTATAGTTATAGCGGTTATATCATGTCATTTCCAAACTTATGGCCTTGAAAAACTCCCATGGTCAAGTTATAGCCATTTATAACGACACAACTGCACTGACACCATGGCCGACCTTGCACCACTCAGCCGAAGCACCTGCAGCTCTTGCCATATCGAGCACTGTCGCAGACGCGCCAAGAGCCAGGCTTTCCCTGGTAGCAGACCTCACCCAGAAGTCGTGCCAAAGTCGTGACATCCAAATGAGATCCTGGTGGGTCAAAAGGAGGGATTTATGTACATCAAAGATAGAGATTAAGCATCAAACATAGTGATTTAACCATAAAAAATAGTGATTCAACGGTCAGAAATAGTGATTTAACCATCACATGATTCAACCGTCAGAAACAGTGATTACAGTAAGCCATCAAAATGTGGAAAGGTTCTGTGCGGAAATGGGCTGAAACAAATTATGCAAATTGAATTGGGGATGTAGACATACGAAACCCAACCATTTTATCAGAAAATAGGATGGGAAATAGTATGTAATGAAATAGGTTAACTATTTTCATCTATTTTCTGACAAAATATGTATGAAAAAAAATATCTGGCTGATTTATAAGACGTAATTCACGAACCTTGAAAATAGGTTAAATTTAAGCGGCCATTTGGGGACGATTCCCCCCAATTCCTCATCCATCATTCCAGTGACATCACCGTGAGGTCTTTACAATTCAGCCAGGTGTCTATACATATATATAAATATATATATATTTATATTATATGTAATATAGATATTATATTATAGGTAATATAAATATTATATTATCGGTAATAGAGATATCAAATTATATGTAATATATATATATATGTTATACTTATATTTATATGACACATAAACAAGAATCTCAGGTGGTTGTGTCCAGAAATGGGATCAAGCCTCCAACTATGTTAATCGGAAAGTGGAATAACACTATTATCATCGCGTGGAAAACCAGGCAAAAACAGTGGACCTGCTTCACTTCTATCATAGCTATTTCAATGGGGAAACTTGTGATACTCCATGTCAAAATGGCTCTTCAGATTATGTTTCCAATCCAAAGTGGCAAAGTATATATATATATATAGAAAAAAACACCTGGAAACACGGAAAACTCTCACCACTTACCCAGTCACTAAAAACTAGTAGCTTTACCAGCCATGACTTCCAGCCCAGCCCATAGCCTGCCAGCACCACGCAGCAACATGTGACACCGGCGCTGCCCACCATGCCATGGCGTTGGTGATCACCATGGCAGGCTGTGGTTTCAACCTTTTGAGGGCCCCCCAAAAAATGACTTATGGAAAGTAAACCGTCAAAATGGTGAATTCTATCTATCTGTCTATCTATCTGTTTATCTATCTATTTGTCTGTCGGTCTGTATATGTATATATATATATATATATTATATATACAGTACATAATTTAACTTGTTTTTGGACCCCGTAACAAATAGGCATTTGAATGATTTTTGGTGATATTTATGGGGATACGGAATATTTATGAATGGGGAAATATAATGGGATATAATATGTTCAACAACATGGAATATATCAAGGTAAATTGCATTGATTCATTAACTTGAAAAGTAAAAGGCCGTTTTGGGAGTTGCGCTAACCAAACATGGCATTTGTTCTTTTGAAGTAAGTAATCGTCAAAAATAGTCAACGACTTTTCCATCTGGGGGCAGCCCCAGACAAGCTGCGTGGCGGCTGAGATGTTGAGACTCCAAGAAATATTCGTGTGTGAATTGCGGATAATCATAGTCCCATTTTCCGAAGGGATGGCAAATGATGGAAACTGATTGAAAATCACGGAAAATCGTGGAAACACACTGCTAACTTCTAACTGGGCAATAAAGGTGTTTTGACAGTTTAAACAATCCAAACTTCCATTTCGACGCAGCAGATTCAGCAAACGCAATCGTTTTCAGCAGCCAGGCGCGTTTGGCGCTCAACCCAGAGTGCGCCCTGTTGAAAAGATTCAACAAGTTTATTGGTTTAGAGGTTCACTGTTGAAACGCAAGCTTTATCGAAATAAACCAACAGGAGCTGTTGGTTTGAAAGCTTAAAACCCATTGTATTTTTCACACAAAAACAACAATTTTTACATGTTTCCAACATCCAAAAACACAGATGTTTGAACGTTCTTTTGTCCAACACACACATCTCCAATTGGGTCCTCTGAAATCCTGCAAAAGGGCTTTGCCCAGAATGACAGGACAGGTTGTGGAGCTGGATGTCTTGGATGCACCAGTACTGGTGCTACATCCAGTGCAACAACTGCCACAGGGGATGGATCTGGAGGAGGAAACTGAGCACTGCAGAAGCCTGGACCTTGAAGTGCTACATGTGTGACAAGTCATGGAGGGTCAACTGCTGTGAAAATGGTCGCTGGCACTGGGGCCCCATTCGAAGAAGACTTGAATTCTGGGAGGGACCGAGCTGACAGACATGAGTGGCAGTTCAGCTTGAGAAAGTCTGTGGCATGGACTGAGGAGGAGGCCAGGCATAGCTTCCAAGGTGAGACCAATGTGAAGGTTGAAGCAGCACACTGGCTGGAGCTGAAAGCCAAGGGTTACTAGAGGATGGAGCTGAGGACAAGACCTTGGCTGACAAGGCCCTCCAGGATGTCTTGCCCAGTAACAGCAAGGGCTCTGGCAACAAGCAGCCCTTGGCCTTGAAAGACAGGAACGAGGATGAGAAGGAAGATGAAGATAGCCGTGGCAAAAAAAAAGACAAGGATGGCCAAGTGGCAGAGGCTGAAGTCCTGTCTGAGGTGGGCAAGGCCCTGCCAAAGAAGGAGGCTGCTCTCAGGGTCACCAGGATGGTCAAGCTACTACAGGCAGTCAAAAAGGATGTTGGTGCTGCAAAGGGAAAGCCTTTGGATAAATGCCTGGCAAAGCTTGAGAAGCTGCAAAAGATGGGGGACAAGGTGAGCCTGGAGGATGCGAAGGGGAAGCTCGTTGATGCTGCCATCCAGATCAAGAAGGTGAAGAAAACGTGAGGGGAGAAGCTTTGCAGGTCCTGCAAAAGGGCTTTCTTGAACATGGTTCTGCAAAAAGCTTTGCAGCAATTTGGTCCTGCAAAAGGGCTTTCTCAATTTGGTCCTGCAAAAGGGCTTTGCACTCCTAGAAGTTGGGTGGTGGACTTTTCAGCACGGTCTTGGTGCAAAAGGAAAGCAGGTGCTTCCTGTCCAAACACACTCTCCTTGACACTTTGGTAAGCAACACTGACTTGGAAAGCCTTGTTGCAAAAAGGCATGTGTCTGCAGTTGCTTGGCTCTTCAGGCAGCCCATAAAGAATATAGGTCCTGTGAAAGGGCTTAGACTGGTCCTGCTAAAGGGCTTCAACGCCATAGCTACATGTAAGAAGAAAAAGTACCAGGAACCTGCAGGAGCAAGAGTTCTCACCCCTTGGCTTATCTCTCTTGGAGAACTTCTTGGCAGCATCTAACTTGCGCAGGATGCTTGCAAGTCATTCTTGTTTAGGCCACATGGTGAAGCTCAGGGGCCATCTGTCCAAGCTCTTGCATTGGCAGCAACCAAGAGTGGTGCTAACCCTGCTGATTTGCAGCAATTGGCTTCACTGGGAAACTATGGGAAGTCTTCTGGGCACATAGCCTCCATGATGGTTTCAAAGTATTGCAAGTCAGGCAGCATCAAGCTTCCTGAGCCCTACTTTGTTGACACCCCTGTTCGTGTGAGAACTGCAGATGACATCAGATGACTGGGTGCTCGCTGTCAAGCCAGGGGCATTGCACTTGCCACATGCATGGTTTGCATGGCTACAGCTAGAGGAGCAAGCTGCTGGCTTTGAGCAACTGGGCGACCCCAAATTGGATGGCAATCCAATCATGGATGCTTCTTGGCAGCTTCTCACAAGCATTTGCCTTGGCCCACTTTCTTGTGCCTGCCTGCTAGGAAGGATGTGGCAAGTACCTGCCCCTCATTCTCCATGGGGATGGTGGGGCATTCCAGCGAGCAGATAGCATTCTGGTGCTGAGCATGCCATCACTGAAATCTTCATCCAGTGTAGCCCACAGCCAGATGCTCCTCCTAGCCCTTTCCAAAGTCTGCAATCCACAAATCTGAGATTCTTGCTGAAGATCCCATGCATTGCCTCTGGTCAGTGCTGGCCTGGTCAATGCAACATATGTACTTCGGTAAATTTCCAGAGAAGGCTGCAGATGGCAAAGGCTGGCAGCACAAGTTAGCAAGGAGCCAAAAGGCAGGAACCCTGTTGAATTCTGCAGGGCTTTGCGGAATGATCTTTGCCATCACAGCTGATGGCGGGTTCTTTCAAAATGGATACAAGCTGCCAGGAAGTTCCGATGCAGAGTACTGTTGGAGCTGTGGGGCAAACAGGTCCAGTCACCCACACAATGACTATGGAATTAATGGAGGGAGACCATCAAGAACCACAAGGACAGCAACCCCACAGTGCCAGGCATCAATGGCTACACCTTGGCCTATGACTCTCTGCACATCTTGGAGCTGGGAGTTTCAACCCACATTGTGGGCAACTTTGTGTTCGACATGGTGGTGAAAGCAGAATTGCCAGGCAGCTCTTTTGAAGCCAGGCTGAAGGAACTTTTCAGAGAACTGTCTGGCTTATACACTGAGCTGGGCGCAGATTCCAGCAACCAAGTGAAAAGACTTCACTTGTCCACTTTCTGCTAGCCCAACAAGGATTTGGTCGATGAGAGCTCTTACAAAAAGCACAGGCTTGAGTGCATCAAGAACCTCAACAAAATGTATGAAGCCATGGAGTGCCAGGGCTGCATCCTGATGAGCCAGAATATGAGCAGTACAAGAGGAGCACAGAGAAATGTTTACTCCATTACAGCAAGCTGGCCAAGATTGCAATCTCTCCGAACATTCTTCAATGGAACACTGTGCACAAGCACCACTTGGCTTGCCATATGCCAGAACAATTTAGGCACTTGAACTGCAGGTTTGTGTCAACATACTCTGGTGAAACAGTGGTGGGCTTCATGGCCTCTCTTGGGCACGCCTGCCTCAATGGCACTCCTCCACATTTGGTGCCTGCAAAGGTTGCCTGGAGATATAGATTGGGACTGCATCTGAGCGTGACACATGGTGACTTTGACCTGGTGGATTCTGAAGAAGACTTGTGAGTCCTGCAAAAGGGCTGTGTCCTGCAAAAGGGCTGTCTATGATCCTGCAAAAGGGCTACCACCCTGACTTTGCTTCATTATACCCTTGAAAAAGGTGTCTCAGGAAGTGGCACCACATGCTGGCCACATGTTTGTGAAAAACTTGTTCATTTTCTTCAGAATCATACATTCTAAACCAACAAGATCCTGTTGAAAAAACAATAAGGGCTCTGTTGGTTTTTTCAACAAGGCTTTAAACAAATGCACCTTTCTATTTCAACAGCTTTTTGTGTTTCTGTTGAAACAAGACTTCACTGTTGAAATATGCGATTTCTGTTGAATCTTTTCAAAAAGGCGCACTCTGGTAAGCAGCTAAATCTCGTTTGCAGATGGGACATTTTCGGTACCCCACACCTGGGATGGCTGACACGTGAAGCACGTGACTCCTTGGGGATAGATATGGATAGATAGCACGTTCAAATAGATGGTCCAATGGTGAAAATGGAAACATCTTTCAACGAAGGAAAATGCTTGGTGGCATACGTAGTGTTTTTCTTCCTTCAGTAGATTGGCAATATTTTATACTGGTGTTTATATTCACATGAGCAGTGGCTGCGATCCACCCCGGCAGGGTTGATGATTAGTTGGGGGATCAAAAACGACCCCAATATATTGGGAATTATAATAATCCAATAGGGGAATCCCTATAAACCAACGCAGTATTAATGGAATAACAGAGGGGTTTTGAACACTGCTCACATGACCCTGTGGTAATCAAACATCGCAATTAAAAATCTCCCATCTACTTCGATGATTGTGCCAGCTATAAACCTCCATTTACCCTCTGGTAAACTAACATAACTATGGAAAATCACCATTTTTAATGGTAAAACTCACTATAAATGGCCATTTTCAATAGCTACATGTTTAATGGGAAAACTCACTATAAATGGCCATTTTCAATAGCTATGTTAGTTTACCAGAGGGTAGTTCGAGGATGTTCCAGCCACATTCGATGACATTAGAGGGTACTTTTCTTGAAGGCCTATGATTTCGCTCTTTAGGTTGCTGTGAAATCGCGCCCCCCCTCCAAGCACGTTGCCCACATTGCCAACGTGACCACCGGAAATGTCACCAGCTTGGGACTTTCCGGCAGAACCTTCACTATCCAGTTGTAGTGGAAGTGTAGGTATCCCAAATGCTTGGTTTCTTTCGGGAAAATCCCCAAAAAAGATATTTAAAATGGATGATTTAGGGCTACCCCCATGGAGTGGAAACCCCCCAATCCTGGATCCCTGATCTCACCATTTCGGTCAACCCATTGGATCCAAAAGTTTTTCACATCTTTGACACTTCGCTTCAAAAAAAGTCCCAAAAGAAAAGACGGAAACTACCCGGCCTGGTAAACAAACATAGGACATATCCACTAGAAATGGAGGTTTTATATGGTTTTATGGGAAAATCATGGGAAGATATGGGAATACCCTCTGGTAAACATACAAATAGCTATTGAAAATGGCCTTTTTGAAATAGTGGATTTTGATTTGCCCAGCTATAAAATGGTGGATCTTTCCAGTTCGCTCTGTTTTATCGTTTACCAGGCCGGGTAAAACATCAGTGCAACTTTTTCTGTGAAAATCCAGGGCTTCTGTGAGTTTTTCCAGGCAAATCTCGCCAAACCATGCGAAGCCATAGTGGTTCTCAAAATGGCTTTGTCTGGGTACCCCAAATCTGTTTACCCTCTGGTAATTTGTTACATAGCTATTGAAAATGGCCATTTATAGTGGATTTTCCCATTAAAAATTGTAATTTTCCATAGTTATGTTAAATTACCAGAGGGTATTGTCTGTCATCATGTTCCCTCTTAGTCTTGGTTGATGGCCGAGATGATGCCCAAAAAAATGAAGACGTTCTGTGGCGATTCTTGAAGATGTATCCGATAGTATCCCACGAAAAAATAAAAACTCCATTAATATCCCCATAATTCTTGGTTGTATCCCCCCATCAGCATAACTCTTATCACCAGATGCTGCCCACACCGAGCCACACCACTGTGTCAAGCAGTCCTAGCGACCGGATGAACTCACACCGTCCGCAAGAGTATGGTGCCTGTTAAATGAAGATGTTGCCAAGTTGTTTTTAAAAAAAAGGTCTTACCCCCGCAAAAACGCTAAAAATTGAAGTTTATTCCGCTTCAATGTGGATTTTTTTGTGCACCCTCCGTACACCCGTAGCCGTAAGCAACATGGCCACTTTCAACCAGTTGGATGACAAATGTTGAAAATACCCCCATAAAATACGGCTTGATTCATGGACTATAGTGACATATAGTGACTATACTACTCCCAACAAACCAGCTACTAACCACCATCTCATAACCCACTATCCATTAACAATAATTCAATCATCATATCCCTTCAGCTTCTCCACATGAATCCCCCACTTTTTCCGGAACTTTGTTGAGGCCAATCTGGCGCTGCCACGTTCTCCTCGTGGAAATGATGGTTGCAGGGCGTTTTTCGCACGGTGGCTGACCGCAAGGCGTCCAAACCTCGACAAGACGAGGTTTACCCCGGCCTGGTTGGATGAGTGGTCCCATGCTTGTCCCATTACCCCGGTAAACTGTCCCAGCAAACCATGGAAAGATCCACCATTCTATAGCTGGGTAAATCCACTATGTCTATGGCCATTTTCAATAGTTATATTAAATTACTGTATCAAAGGGTAGACCCCCATTAAAAAAGAATCTAGGATCTTCAATTGCAAGTTGGTGAGTAACTTAGAAGTCAACTAATTATTCAATTTTTGGGCACCCAGTTCTGATATGTGTTGATCATGTTTTATCCATGCCCAGGTAAGTGATACGTGATCATTCGAGCCTGTCAATTTGCTGCAAACAAAAAGATATCGCCATTCTCCCACAATATTCCAATGAATATCCTCTTTACAAAAACAAAAAACATCCTTAACATCCCAGCTAAAATTCCAGTAAAGGTAAATGGATCATTGGAATGATTTTTTAGAACTGGACTTATCCTGAACATCCCAGTTCCCCTCTGGTAATTTAACATAGCGAACTGGAAAATCACCATTTTTAATGGGAAAATCCACTATAAATAGCAATTTTCCATTGCTATGTTAGTTCACCAGAGGGTAACCAATGAATGAAGAAGGAGATTGAAACTGTGCAGTTGGAGATACAAACCAAAGATCTTGCTTGTGAAGTGGCTTCAAGAAACAAGAAAAGTAACATAGAAAATCGCCAACCATTGGAGATCAATGCATAGCCTATGTTCAAGTTGGATCGCCGTGAAGGAGTGATCCAAACCCCAAAGGTAGTGCTGACAACTCCAGTGTTTTCTACTGGTTACTTCATTTTCCATGAGAATTTTCACCGGAAATTTCTGCAGGATTTTTACCCTCCGGTAATCAAACATGGCGTGCTGGAAAATCCTTCATTTAGTGACCGATTCTTTTCCCATTTCATTACCTCCATTGGTGATGATCGTCTCTTACGGATTTCCAAGCATTGCGATATAGTCAACCAACAACTGGTTGGTGGTTAAAAAACCATCTTGAAAAATGATGGAGTTCGTCAATGGGAAGGATGACATCTCATATATGAAATGGAAAATAAAAAATGTTCCAAACCACCAACCATCAAGGCTTTTGAACACTGCTGTGCATTGAAAGGTGTCGTGCCCTTCCGTTCAACTAACACAACGCGACGAAAATGAGAACGTATTTGGAGGACAAGTCTCCACAACATGTTCCAAATACCCTCTAGACACCTAACATTGAACTGGACAAAATCTCGTGAGTCCCTTAAAGGCCCTAAATCAGCTAATTTTTTTGAACATGTCAATGCACGTTACTTCCCAGAATGTACATGAATGTACCATCTAGGGTGTCACTGGGAAATCGAAGTACATGTTTACATTCCAAGATGTTCCGAGTATGTATATGACTGAAATTAATTATATATAACCACCCATTTGGGAATGGTTTATACCACCTATAAAAATGGTGATGACTGGGGGATGGTTTATGGCATTGTTTTATCCACATCATACCCTCTGGTAAACTAACATAGCTATGGAAAATTACCATCTTTAATAGGAAAATCAACTATAACTGTGCCATTTTCAATAGCTATGGAACAAATTACCAGAGGGTATCCCCATATATTCCCATGATTTCCCCATAAAACCATATAAAACCTCCATTTCTAGTGGATATGTCCTATATATATCTATCATATAACAGAGGTTTCCCGGATCGGCGCGCGACTTGACAGATGGTATCCCGCCGCTGGCGGTAGAAGCTTTCGCCAAGCTTTCGCCAAGCAGCAAATAACGCACTCACTGGGCGTACCATCCTGCGAGTTTTTAGTGTTTCCTCATTGGGATGTGGCGGTTTCCACAGTCATGAGGATCCCCAAAATGGTTGGTTTACAATGGAAAATTCGAAAATAACATGGATGATGACTGGGGGTACCCCCATGGATTGGAAACCTCCATGCAGGTTTATTTAGCCTTTGGTAATCAAACGTGGCAGTGGGAAATTCATGGAAGTTCCCTATAAATGGACATTCAATTAAATAGGGAAATCATCTACATATGGGTAAATGTTCATTGCCATTTTTGATTACCAGAGGGTATCATGGCTGTCATCAAAAATAGAAATTTGACCATCAACCAAAGGGAATTTTCGTGATGATATGAGGGAATGATATGAATACCTAATCAATGTTTGAAGCAAAAAAAATGAACATGTTCACAATACAACACAATACTAAAACCATTCCAAATCATACCCAGATGCTCCATGTATGGTATATACCAACATTTACCCTAAAAATCACCCAAATGTAGGTAAATATACCATACATGGAGCATATGGGATACAATTCACCGGGTCTTTCTACGGGTGTTTCACATGCCCCGGTCATGTGAAAACATCACCAACGGACTTCCCGGACTTTGTCACCCAAGATTTCAGCTATACTTTTGGTGAGTTTCCACATCGAACTGTAAACGTTTACAGGAGGGTAGTGGATATGCTATGGGATACATATATATATATATATACATACACAGTATACAAAGATATACAAAGTATAATGGGATATGGTATGAGACATACGACCATATCAGATGGGACATGGGTGAAAATGGGCCTTTGACCCCGAAAAAACCTTGACATCAAACAGTGATTACGCCTTGACATGGCTTGGACTTCGAAAATCCAGCAGTTTAACGGGTACTTTTCTCCGAGCCTTTTGCATAGCATCATTGTGTCAAAAGAAAACACGACACTACCGTACATAAGATCTGAAAAGAATCTACAACAATGGTATAAACCATGGTATATGATGGTATATGTATGATATTGTATGATCATCCATGGTGAAACGATGGTAATCCATGGTATATTGATGTATATTGTGTCAAAAGAATCAACGATTTCCGTGTGTGCCATGGTGAAACGATGGTGTTTTTGAATGATCATCCATCCCATGATGGGAGTCCTTACAACAGAGAACATCTCTATAAAAAAGTCAACCCCGGATGAGACTAAACCATGGTTTATCAATTAGGGGCTACCCTCCAAATAGTCACTTGATATGGTACCATTTATATGTACCCTCCCAATTCAACAGACTACTGTAGGGGTTTTTTAATCCAGGCTTGACATTAATGGATTGATATTGATTGATGACCATCCCCAATATGAGCAATTCACCCATGTGTACCAACACTGAACCCGCTGGCAATGCCGCAAGCTGCTGGCACTTTTCTCCAAACGTTAGCTCCGAAGTCTTTCCACAACGGGCACTAGGACCCACGACAAGTTCGGAGCCCGCTTCGAGTATATGGCTAGTGCGAAAACAAAAAAAATGTGGCAGTGCCATGGCAGTGCCCAAAAAAAAACTGGTTGGTTGTGGCTCCAGACACCTCGATAATTATATGGGTATGGGTCAAAATTAGGTACCCCAATAATTGGATGGTTAATAGTAAACTAGACTAACATCTGTGGTCCCCTAGGTCTTCCATTTTGACCCACATCCATATTGGAGTGCATGGATAATTGGACCAGTTCTTGGAGCCACACAACACGATACACAGTGCCATGCAGTGCCCCTCGAAAATCGTTGATAGGTTTCCCTACTATGGCTTATCATGATCCCCAGTAAACCAGGTAGTATAATCCACTATAGCAATCAATTAACCAGGGTATTTTTAATGGCTCACCTCGAACTTGTCTGTTGGATAATTGAAAATCGTCTGTGTATTGCGTCTGTGCATCCGACTGCCATCGTATGTGACAACTTTCACGGTCGCAGTGGCCAGCCGTGGCGTTCGCAAGCAGATTTTTCGTCCAGTTAGAACTGGGATAACCCACTACTGAGATGAAGCACCAAGCAAGTTTCATCGCTTGGGGTTTCGTTGACATTGTCCGGTTAACGTAAGTTACGCCTAAGATCTTGCAAGTATAAGCATTAATAATCCCAATTTGTGCTTCTTAAATCAGAAACTTGTCATTCTGATTGTGAAATCCCAACATTTGCTTGTGAAATCCCTGTTTTGTGATTACATCATGTGAAAAATTCTGGTGTGTTGTAAGTCCAACGGTGAATCTTCAAACATAGCGATCCATGTGAAGATTTGGCGTCACGGTTGCTGGCCACTCGCCCTTGCGTTGCGGCGCCTCTAGAAACCGGAAAACTGAGCACGGCGCACCACGGGTGCCTTGGGCACCCCGGTAGGGGATCGAGAATCGAGCTGCTAGGTGGTTTCAAGGTGTACCCAATCCAAGAATAGCCTTAGTAAATTAATGTTTAGCACTATCTTAACTACTTGGAGGATTTGATCATTTCTGATAGGTATCTATTAACCAGCTGGTTTAAAAAAACATGTACAAGCATCGGCAGGTAATCTCAGGTCTAAATATGTCTGATTTGGTTACTGAAATAAAAACACACATGCCCATGTGCATATAATATGCTGTATGTGTATGTATATATATATACATTGCCAACCATCTCTATAGGACACCCCAAGAAGATAGAAACGTAAATTGAGAAGGAGAACGTGAAGGGTAGGCGGCCAAAAGGCATGTCAGACCAAGCGATGTTAATGATTATGAGGAGGAGGATCATCATGATCATGATCATCATCTTGATAATGAGGAGGATGAGAATGATGAGAATGAGGATGACGATGGAATGGCACTCTTCAGGGTCAAGTTGTTGGCTTAGAAACAGCAGCAATGCGGCCATGGTTTTCTTTATGATCATGGGATTGAGAGATCTAATGTGGCTTAAAGGGATGGATGCAAATAGGGCACATGCAAAATTTACGGTTTTATTCATTTGTATAAGTTAGAAAGGGATATATTTAGCGTGTACGAGGGTAAGAGAGCTATGTACATCACTAAAACATTGACCAACGATCCGCTCGAAGGTGTTTGCTTTTGTCCCAAAGCCAAATGGTGTTCCCAAACACCCCTGGCAAAATGCACTGTCAACGAGGAAAAAGGATGGTGCTCCCAACATCTCCCAACCAAACAATGCAAACCAATAAAAACTCAGGAGCATCGATTGTTCAAAGGAAAATCGGAAAGACCACAAGCACCAAGCAGAAAACACATTGGCTGCGCAACAAAAAGTCCGAAACACATCTCAAGCGTGTAAGACACAAAAAAAATCCAAAGGTCTGTCAGTTGCAAGGGAGCTCCGGGGGAAGGAGCCGGGGGATTGAGTCCACAGCAGTGAAGTGCACAAACAAGAGGCAAATGTAGTGAATATGCCAAGGGGTCACCGGGTCCTGTATTCTGCAAAGTAAAACTCAAGGTAGCCCACCACGAGCTACATTTGGTGAGTTACCATAATTTACCATCATTGTAGAAGGATGGCAAATGGCGCGATCGTTGTCGAGGTTGCCATGATCTGATAGATCCTCAAGCTGCTTCAAAACATTCTTCCATTATTTCCAGAAAATGAACCATCATTGGTGGAGCAGCTTACAATACTTGGGTCAACACCCCTGCTGAACACCAAAATAGCTGGTAAATGGATGTTTACCCCCCAAACATGGAAATTTATAGGAGTTGGTCCAATCCTCATCTGTATATATATATATATGTATGTATATATATATACATAAATATATGTATGTATGTATGCATGCATGCATGCATGCATTGTGTTGTGTTGTATTGTAGTGTAGTGTAGTGTAGTGTAATGTATGTATGCATGTATGTATATACATGTATAACAATCCCAAGTGTTGAAGTGTTTCGATGAATGCATTTCTTTCTTCCAGTTCTACACGGATGAGAGTCCAACATGTTGAAACCAGCTAGCAATCCAGGTTGGTGTTTGAAATCCACCGCACTGGCCGCGGTACCAAGGACTCTGAGGACATCGAAATGAAAAGTGACAGGAATTTTCCAGGCTTTTCCTATTCCCAGGGGTAAACATATGGGGGTTGTGCAAATTGTTTCTCCAATTCTGGGTGCTATGGATTTTTACTTATAGCTGCTAGTTCTGGTGAACAACAACTGATGGGAGACTGGGAAAAAGTCAACAACAGTAGATACGAGTCTGTGGAAGAGACCAACCACTGATGGTTAAAAAAGGACATCTAATGACATCAATCTACATGTTTACCCTCTGGTAAACTAACATAGCTATGGAAAATCAGCCTTTTAATAGCTAAATCATCTATAATGGTCCATTTTCCATAGCTATGGAACAAATTACCAGAGGGTATCCCCATATATTCCCATGATTTTCCCATGAAACCATATAGAACCTCCATTTCTAGTGCTGACTGTACTATATTTACCCTCTAATCAAACATGGCACGGGATGCACTGCGAAAATCATCGAAGTGAATGGGGAATTCTTCAGCAAGCCATCTTTGATCACCAGAGGCTATATGGTCAATGTTGGTTAATATACTGTTAATATATGGTTAATATATGGTTATTATATGGTTAATGATCTTGAATAATATGGTTTATGGACAATTACTGGTTGGTGGTATGTATACCTACCCCTCTGAAAAATGATGGAGTTCGTCAGTTGAGATGATTATTCCCAATATATGGAAAAATAAAAAAGGTTCCAAACCACCAACCAGATATATATATATACATATATCTGAGTAAATTATAATATTTCACTAACCTGAATTGTTGGGCCATTTGAAAATTGATTTCCCTAAGATAAACCATGATTCCAGGGTTCGGGAGAACAGGGTTCGGTCGTTATAATTTACCCAGAATATATATATATATATATACATATATATATATACACCCTCTGGTAAACTGTCCCATAACTATGGAAAGATCCACCATTTTCAATGGGTAAATCCACTATTTCGACTGGGCCATTTTCAATAGCTATGGAACAAATTACCAGAGGGTATAACCATAGAAATAGTTGATTTCCCTATGAAAAATTGTAATTTTTCATAGTAAACTATGGTTTACCAGAGGGTATATATACACAGTCCATAGGTGCCACCCAAACCATTGGGGGCTTCCGATGGTTGAACCAATAACTTGGCTGATAACGAAATCGGGTCTCTTCAGTGCTTCACCGTTAAATCGGATTCACCAAAAATCCCCCATTTTTTACCAGCCAGGAGTCTGAAGAATAGCTATGTAAATATGTGGTTTTGTTTAGACATGGACTCATGAACTCATGGAGTATAGGATACATTACATATATATACAGTTAATTACATATATATATATACATGGATGTGGGTCAAAATGGGTCAAAATGGAAGACCTAGGGGACCACAGATGTTAGTCTAGTTTTGTATTCACCATCCAATTATTGGGGTACCTAATTTTGACCCATACCTATATAATGATGATAAACCACAAAATTTTTGAGTAGCCTATGTTCAGACGAACCCAAAAAACAAAAAAAAACTTCCCATATTTCTTGGTCTATCCATGAGTCCGGTCATTTCAGCCATGGAACATTGCCATTTATAAATGGTACCATTAAAAAAAAGTGATTCCATACAAGATGGTGCCCCATAGTTAGTTAAGTTGGTTTATAACTCCAATAACTATGGTTTATGGTGGATATATCTATACTTACTATGGTGTATAAACCAACTTATAACTGGGGGGCACCACCTTGCATGGTAAATTCCCAGAAATTCCCGGACAACCCAACTAATTTCCGTGACTTCGAAATCGAAATCAAGGTCATCTCATTGCATAAAGCCCCAAGCCGTGATTTTTGCACAAAACAATGGTAGACCGTAGTTGGCACGGACAAAATTGAGGGGTCGCCTATCAACCAAGCACCATACTTTCAACCTATCATAACAAAAACCATGTCGTCCTGAAGAGTCCATGGTGTTGATTTTTTTCATGTTTCAACAGTCATCTTTTGGACTAAGAATGTTTGATTTCAAAGTTCACTTCGAAGGGATGCCGATGTTTGGGCGTCATGGCACGGCGCTTCCGCAGCATGGCAAAAGCGATGAGCGCCAAACTCATAGCCTTGCGGTACAGGTCTACCATCCAAATGAAACGTGGCGCAGGATGGAAAATCCCACCCTATATGTATATATATATATATGTATGTATATATATATAATGTATAGCCATATAGCAATCATATAGCCATTTATAGATGAATTTCTCATGAAAATCTCCATTTATAGTGGATTATAATGGATTATAGTGGATTATTGTGAATATATATATATATATATGTGGATATACCATGATATACCCCCTGGTAATCAAACATTGAAAATCCACCAGAAATAGCACCAGATGACGTTCCCAGCGAACGTCATACCTCCCAGCCACGTTGGATTGCCGAAGGGTTTTGGTTTAAACATCCTGAAATGGGATATCTACAAGATGATGCCCCAGTTCGTTAGTTAAGTTGGTGCACATAACTCCAATAACTATGGTTTATGGTGGATATATCTATACTTACTATGGTTTATAAACCAACTTAGCTATCGAACGGGGGCCTCACATTGTAGCCAATTAATCCCTTCCCCGTAATTTTTTCAACACCCCCTTTTTACGATCTCGCATGGTTCAGTGTGGGGAATTTCTACATCATTGGGACCATGCAATTGGGGTGTTTATATAATATATTATAATATTAGGCTGATGGGATTAACATAGCCAATATAAATAGCCTCAACTATTTTTCCGGGTTTGAATCCGCAAGATTTTTGCGAGTCAAATGACTGAGGAACACGCTCCATCAAAATCCTTGATATTTAGGACGTAATATGAAATTGGCAATCTACTGCTCACCTTCACTTTCTTCTACTTCGGTCAAGTCGGTGAAGTAATGCCCCCACAAGAGAGACATACTCTCTGGTCATTTAACATAGCTATTAAACATGTTGATTTGATTTCCCATAGCAAAAAATATTCCCATGATTTTCCCATGATTCTCCCATAAAACCTCCATTTTTGTTGTGGATTGTCCGAGATGTTCCCGATTAAATCCCATTAAACATACCCTCTGGTAAACTGTCCCATAACTATGGAAAGATCCACCATTTTTAATTTTTAATGGGTAAATCCACTATTTCAAAAAGGCCATTTTCAATAGCTTTTTGTATGTTTACCAGAGGGTAGCTATGTTCCCCACATCTCCCGCAATCCCAGATGCCGCCAGCAGCAGCCACGCCCAGGGTGCTTTGCCAAAGCCAGACGCTCCGCCAACTTCGAGGCCCGGTACGGAATCGACCCAGACCTCTACGGTGTGCAACATGGCCTCCTGGCGCTCGTAAAAAATAGGAGAAACCTCCTATAGAATATGGTGATTTCAAGCACATTTTCATGGGATTTAAGGGCATGTTATATACTTTTTGTGGTGATTTTAAGCACAGTGGCAGAAGATATGGGAAAATTATGGTTTAAGGGGGTTATAGGGGGATCAATGATGAGGATTGGGTCGGGATTCCATGCATAAACTGGAAAATCCCCCGGAAAATCATTAATCCGATAACTCTCTGGTAATTCAACCATCAAAAATGCAAGATGGGGCCTCCCTAACAATAAGTTGATTTATAACTGGGGGGGGGCGCCAGGGCCACCTTGTGTGGATGTTGATGTCTAAACAAGCAGACATTTGGATGTAAGATGATGTAACATGATGTAACATGATGTAACATGATGTAACATGATGTAACATGATGTAACATGATGTAACCATCAAGCAATGGAATCTGATCTTGCAGAACTACGTAGTGATGTTCCATAAAAGTATGGTCAGCCCACTCAAGATGGGTTTTGGGGAGTTGACTTGATGATGTTACGAGCAAAAATGGGGAGTTTGCCCATGAAGAGCTGAAGATTTATCAGAGATCTCATCAACAAAACATGGGAATTTAATTATCAAACATTGATATCTGACTATCAAAAATAGGGAGTTATAATGCGGAGTCATCGTATGGGATGGACTCGTGGTCGCTGAAACACAAACATCATTTGTATCATGCTATTGAAACTGCCTTTTAGGTGCTTCTAAACCATACTTTTTTTGTTGGGGTTTGTCTGATTAAGGGGAAAACATGGAAAACCCCCCATTCCATCTACTGGTAGATCATCCAAAAATTGAAGCTGCTACTGGGGAGTTCATTCTCCGTTTTCACACAGAGCCATATTAAGTTCTTCTGTATAATTGGATGCACAGATGAGACGTATCCCTATAAAATGGTAAAAGGCACATATTTATAAACATTTATATATAACCCCACCCCCCCAAAAAAAAAAAAAACATTTATAGACATGTATAAACACCTCGAAAAAAAAAGACATCTTTGTTGGTAAACACATGTATAAAGATGTATAAAATCCCAACAAAAAGCTAATATAACTATCATAAATATCATAAATCAGCGATAATTCCCAGTAAATCCCCATGTTTCTTGGTGAAAGTCACCCCGTTCAGTCGGACACTTCCACGGATCCTTCACCGTGGTGGTTCCCTCCGTACAATTGGGATGAACCAGGCAGGTGAAGAGCGCAGTGACCTGTGGCTCTAATGGGAGTTTACCATTCAATGTGTCAATGGGATTACATACATAAATATATATATATATATATTATAGTGTATATATATAGTATATATAGTGTATATATATATAGTACATATATATATAGTGTATATATATATAGTAATTATATATGTATGTGTGTACATACATACCTTGGAAACTACCAAAATGATGAGAACGAACTCACGTACCAGGTGTTCAAATGTATACGAGGTGATCTTGTCCAACCGTGGTCACGGCCCTAGTGGGGTTCCTCGCTTCAACCCCCCCAGAAGAATATCAGTCATTGTAGGTGATCATCTCAAAATATCGTCAAAAATATCTCATTATAATGGTATATATTACGAACTTCTTTGAAACATTTGGGTTTACCCTCTGGTAATTTAACATAGCTATTGATGATCACCATTTAGTTCGTGAATTTTCCCATGAAAAATGGTGGATCTTTCCAGTTCGTTATGTTAGTTAAAATATGGCTATCCTCCATTGATATCTCCATTCTGCGAATGGAAAAATGTCCTAAGTTATATCCCATTGATATCGGTCAGACCTCCATGTTATCCACGTGGATTATCGTTCATATGCCATTTATATCCCATTAGACATATCCCATTTTCATATCCCATGAAAAACTCCATAAAAATATTCCATTTTCATATCCCATGAAAAACTCCATAAAAATATCCCATGTTCATATCCCATGTTCATATCCCATGAAAAACTCCATAAAAATATCCCACTTTCATATCCCATGAAAAACTCCATAAAAATATCCCATTTTCATATCCCATGAAAAACTCCATAAAAATATCCCATGTTCATATCCCATGAAAAACTCCATAAAAATAATCCCACTTTCATATCCCATGAAAAACTCCATAAAAATAATCAAATCCCATTTTCATATCCCATGAAAAACTCCATAAAAATAATCCCACTTTCATATCCCATGAAAAACTCCATAAAAATAATCCCATTTTCATATCCCATTAGAAAAACTCCATAAAAATATCCCATGTTCATATCCCATTTTCATATCTTCATTTTTTTGTTGCTTAACAAAGACCATGAGATTCCGCAGCGACCTGCGTTCGTTCGCCAAGGGGCCATGGGTCGGGTGAGTTCGCCTGTGTCTCGTCGAAAGGCTTCTTTGTGTCTGACCTTCCGCCAGCGCTTGATACGATGGCTGATAGGTAGTAAACATCCAATTAATGCTGGTTGGTGGTTTCAACCATCTTAAAAAATATTAGTCAACGGGAATTTCTGGGAATTTACCATACAAGGTGGTGCCCCCCAAGTTATAAGTTGGTTTATAAACCATAGTAAGTATAGATATATCATGATATATCCACCATAACACATAGTTATTGGAGTTATGAACCAACTTAACTAACGAACTGGGGCACAAAGAAGGTCATTAGTTTAGTGGTAAACATCCAATTAATGCTGGTTGGTGGTTTCAACCATCTTAAAAAATATGAAAGTCAATGGGAAGGATGATCCCATATCTTATGGAAAAATAAAAAATGTTCCACACCACCAACCAGATATTAATGTCATTAATGTGGTTAAAACAATGCCATGTGCACCAGGAAAATCACCATTTTTATAGGTGGTGCAAACCATTCCCAAATGGGTACTTTATTGTTGTTTTAACCACATTATTTTGTTTGGGTGTCAACCATCCGTTTGGTGCAGGATTTCTGAAAAATTCACAGTATTAAAAATGGTGGATCTTTCCATGGCTATGTTAAATAACCAGAGGGTATATTGAATCTTTTCACATCAACTTCCGTGTGTTTTTTTTGGGCTTCCCAAACTTTGTGTGAGTCCAACTAGCCATGATCAGCAGAAACAATTCATGGGAAGATCAGCAGAAGCATAATGGATCCTTTTGGGAGTAAAAAATATATGGTTTACCATCATTATCCCCATCGTTAAATAGTCATTTTGGAGAGTATACCCATTACATATCTCCATTCAATGGGAGATCTTCAGGATCAATTTTAATGGAGCTACGTAAACGTACCATATTTTGGGCCATATGAATTGTGGAGATATTCTCTGAAATTTAGGCCTGAAAAATAGGCCTTATATATATGGTAGGTACCTCCAATCAATCGGTTCCTGAACTGGCCATTGAATATGTAGGAAAATTGGGGATATCACCAATACAGTACCAATATCAATGGGGATGTGGGGAAGGGATATAAAGGGAATATATATATGTGGAAATTATGGGATTTTCCATGGTTTTAGCCACCTCTATTGACCTGGAAATCCATGGCTGGTTCCCGTGAACGATTATTATGTTGGTTTATTGGATGGTAAGTACCAAAAATGATTTTTTATTACTTGTGTGGGTCATTGGTACCCCATGTTTGACCCATATCCATATTGAATAACCCCAGTTGAACAGCATTAAAAACCAGTGTTATTTTTCATAAGCGATTATCCTTATCAAACCCTTCCTCCGAATATTTTTTTATGCTACCCAGATCGAAATCCTAGTGGAAAAGAATGTGTTTCTACTCTTCTATAGAGGGCCCATTTAAACTATAGAGGGCCCCCTTTCAGGAAATTCCATAGGAGGGAATCGCCTTCTTGCTGGTTAGTGCCCGGCCCATATGGCTTTGAGCGAAATGTCCCAGAAATCTCTTCAAGTTGAAATGTCCTACATCATATTCTAAACTCAAGCTCATAAACTGGGGTATCACCCATTTTGAAAGAGTAGTGAAAAACAAACACACTGTTTCTTGTGGTCTTAGATAGTTAAACGAAGATTTGTCTAAACCCTCGGCTTATGAAAATAGGGGGTTACCATTGTTTAACTCATAGTTTACCCTCTGATAATCAAACGTGGCAATGGACAATTCCCTATCAATGGAGGCTTTTGTGGGAACATCATCAATCTCAATGGATGATCTTCCAGAGAGCCACGAACTTGATTACCGGAGGCTATAACTCACCAGGCTAACTGGGTAGTTACAACTATGCTTGTTAGGGTTTATAAACCGACTAGAGCTATTTGCCTATTGTGATAGGTGCTTGATGGCTAATATATCTCACTCATGTTTTCTTTAACTCATAATATCTCACAATTTCTCGTGGTGTTTTGCAAAACTCTTACCGAAAGCAAAACCAATGGCGATCGATCCGATCGCAGCCAGGCAGCAGCATTGCCCCACATGGCGATATCCATGCCTCAGGCGGGAAAATCCATCGATTATTTGTCCCAAAAAAAATATGCCATAGTATCCCATATGCTCAATGTATGGAATATTTACCTACATTTACCCAACAAATGGCCCAAATGTAGGTAAATATACTATACATGGAGCATCTGGGTATTAATACCCAAATCCACATTGATGTTGTTGCTGTTACGTATGTTTATCGTTGTTGATCTCTATCTCAGAAATACGCCCCATGATTTGTTGGAAAAAAAAACATCGTCTGGTTGGTGGTTGAGCCAACCCCTCTGAAAAATATGAGTTCGTCAGTTGGGATGATAAAATTCCCAGTATATGGAAAAATAATCCAAATGTTCCAAAACACCAACCAGAATAGGTACCATTAATGGATTATCATTAAAATAGGTACCATTCATGGCAAAAAAATAATGGAAAATCATGGGTTTTATTAGGATAATCATAGGATAATTTTGATGAATAATGGGTAAAATAACGGGAATTGTGGGACTATTGGTTAATTCATATTTCCATATTATGGGATTATTATCGATGAACATTTCTTCCATAAGAGGTACCATTTAATCTGCAAAATAGTCCCATAATAGGTATCATACTGTAAGGGGAAATTTCCGATAATAATAATCGATTTCACCAATTGAATTTCCCATCATTTTTATTGATGACAATGATTTATATAAATGATAATGATGATACGACATGATGTGAAACGAATTTCCCATAATAGGAGATTTCACCAACAAACAATTAATTTCTCGTATATCCAATATTTTATACCACTAGGAATATAGAGTAACCCGAACTTATGCCATTTATAACTGGGGTTATAACATGTTTTTACCCACTTTCTAAGTGGGATGAGCCACCAATTGGGAAATTCACCGATTTAATAGGAATATCATTGGGATTTAACCAACAAAAGCGGTGGTCTTTCATAAGATGATATAAGAAAATTGAAAAATCATCTAAACCTTACATGGTGGATTTTCCAGCAAGCCATGGTTGATTGCCATAGGGTATCATAGGGTAAAAGTTTATCCACGAAAATTCTGTACTGGCAGTTGAGACACCCCCACTGAAGAATTTGATCGCCAATAAGGTGTCCGGTAACCGGTAATCATACTGTGGATGGTTGCTAAAATCCTGCATCACCGAAAGGATGGTTAAAACATATTAAAACCCTATACCCTCTGGTAATTTAACATAACTATGGAAAATCACCATTTAGTTCGTGGATTTTCGCATGAAAAATGATGGATCTTTCCATAGTTATGGGACAGTTTACCAGAGGGTAAATAATGGGATGTTTACCACCGTCTTCAACTGGTGCTTCGGATTTCGCAACCATCCACCATTGCTTGGTGGAACATCCCCCAGAAATCGTTCGTTGGGGCGGTGTCCCAGCTTGCCATGCTTGATTCCCTGAGACTACCCTCTGGTTATAACCAACATAGCTATGGAAAACCACCATTTTTAATAGGTAATTCAACTATAAATGACCATTTTCAATAGCTACGTTAAATTACCAGAGGGTAGATACCCTGCAAACAAACATAGACATAGCCGTTTGATATCCCTTAAGTATACCCCCATTGCGTCCCATTGCCTGCTTGGCCAATATCCCGTAGAAATACTCAAAATGACTCAAACACAATAGTCCTATACTATTTATGGTAAAATGTTCAACCCGAATTTCCTATTGGTCAATTCCTTGCTTATTGGTTTATATCCCCATTAGATCCCCATCAACAAAAGTTGGTAGAACCCACATTAGTCATCCGCCAATAACCCAACAGAAAATCATTTGCTGCTTGCATATTCTACCCCCACTATATTGCCATAAAGTGATATATCACAATATGTCCAAAAAGGCATGTAAGCATAATCCAGCATCGGTAAATATCTTGTTGCGTGAAAAATCCCATAAGACATCCCCCATGTTTTCTTGCTGATCTATCCCGAAGAAAATATCCCCATGGTGTCCCCATTGAATTTAGCCTTTAAATATGATACATGAATATGTAATATCAATAGTAAGGGGATGGTTTATTAGGTACCCTCTGGTAAACTAACATAGCCATTGAAAATGGCCATTTATAGTTGATTTACCCATGAAAAATTGTGGTTTTCTATATTGCCAGAGGGTAAATATTTTTCATTGGGATATTTAAATATTGATAGAATAACTATTTAAATATCCCAAGAAATTGTAAGGTATTTGAATAGTTTAAATCAATTGATAGATGATAATTATCTTGCGTAAATATAGATAATATTGATCCAACTAAAATAATCATCAAATAGTCCCATAAAATATCACCATTAAAACCAAGTATATAAAGCATTCGAGAAAAATATGGTAGTTAATCATCCAAATGGTGTAAATACGTAGTTATTTAATCCATTTCAATAGCACGATTATTACTATCAGTATAATCTTATTATGAAATCAAGTATTATTTCATTCTTCTAACCCATATGGTAATTAATCATCCAGCTTTAGTAATTGATCATTATTATTGGTTTATTAGCAAATCCATGGTCATAACCCAGTTCATGGTTGATTTTCCCAACTATAAATCTCCATTTAAAGCGGATTTCCGATAGTTTTCCTATATACCCTCTGGTAAACTGTCCCATAACTATGGAAAATCACACATTTTCATGGCTAAATCAACTATAAAACACCATTTTCAATGGAACAAATGACCAGAGGGGAGTCGCCTGTGATTGTCCTCCGTCCGATTCCGAGCGGCAGGATCTCCGCCGCACCTCCGCATTATCGAAGGCGCTGGTGCCTGAAGAGGGTGGTGCCCCCCCAGATGGTGCCCCAGTTCGTTAGTTAAGTTGGTGCACATAACTCCAATTTTACTATGGTTTATGGTGGATATATCATGATATATCTATACTTACTATGGTTTATAAACCAAGTTATAACTGGGGGGCACCACCTTGTATGTTTGGGGGATCAAGGATGCGGATTGGGTTGGGATTCTAACTGGCAAAAACCCTGGGAAAATGATTTTTTCATCACTGGTTGTTGGTTTATAAACCATCATAACCCCCATGAAGTATAGATACATCTACCATATACGATAGAATTCAGCCACTTATATCTCAACCTGAAATATAACATCTGGTTGGTGGTATGTATACCTACCCCTCTGAAAAATATGAGTTCGTCAGTTGGAATGATGAAATTCCGAATATATGGAAACATAAAAAATGTTCCAAACCACCAACCAGATAGTAACTATAGTTACATCCCCTACAAACCCTAGTTAATGTAGTTCTAAACCAAGTTAGCTAGCCATGGGGCACCACCTTAGATGGAGGAACCACTTGGAAAGTCGAACGCCGGAACTCGTGGGGTTCTCCCATTTATAACCTATTAATACCTATTATTTAGTAACTGATTAGTCACCATAGTGTAAACCCCTATTATAAATATCTATACCCTCTGGTAAACGTTTACACAAGTATCGAAAATCACCTTATTTTTAATGGGAAAACTCACTATTTCTATATTTTCGACTGGGCCATGTTCAATAGCTATGGAACAAATTACCAGAGGGTATCCCCATATATTCCTATGATGTTCCCATAAATTCCCATCTAATACATCCATTTCTAGTGGATATTTCCCATATAAAACCATATACCCTCTGGTAATTTAACATAGCTATTGAAAATGGTGTTTTATAGTGGATTTTCCCATTAAAAATGGTGGATCTTTCCATAGTTATGTTAGTTTACCAGAGGGTAAAACCATATAAAACCTCCATTTTCCAGTTCGCTTTTTGTATGTTTACTCGATTATATGGTGACCTAAACACCAGTTACATGGCCGCCCTGGGACGATCCCAGAGGAGTTTTTTCCAAAAAAATGGTGGTTTTACCATGGGTTTTATGGGACATATCCACTAGAAATAAGGAGGTTTTAGATGGGAATTGATGGGGAAATCATGGGAATCTCTGGGGATCCCCATTGATAGCATGGTGGATCCACTTCGCAAAATGGTTTCCAGTTTACCAGGCTGGGTATATTCCATGGAATATGGGACTCATTATAACCATTATTATTACCATGATTATAACCATGAATATAACCATAGTTTCCCATTATCATTATTAACCATTAATTATGGGGATATTATAACCATTTTATAACCATTATGATTACCATTATTATTACCATTATATAACCCATGGGAATGGGAATCATGCCTATTCTATTCCATGAATTCCCAGGTGGCCGCCTGGTTGGTTTTTCATGACGCTCATCCCGTTGGAATAATCAAATCCCTACGGACTGATGGGTAATAATCATCCAGCTGGTGTAGCTTGGTGGCGAATTTCTGGGAAATTTCTTATAAAATTATGTTCCCAATTTTTTTAAGGCAATTCTCTCAGAAAATCTCCATCTCTTATTGGAAAATCTCTTGATGTTCCCAATTTGTTTAAGGCAAAACTCTCAGATGGAGATTTTTTCCCAGATTTTTTTCTGGAAAAAATATGAAAGCCCAATTCTCAGATGGTGATTTTTGGAAAAATGGAAGATAATTGAAGTCCATTTTTGGGGGATTTAAGATCATGGAATTTCTGGGAAATTTATTGATGTTCCCAATTTTTTTTTGGCAAAAATCTCTCAGATAGTGATTTTTCGAAAATTGTTTTGTCCATTTTTGGGGGATTTGATATGATTTGATCATCCAGTCGCATATCTGGATTTCTGGTTGGTGGTTGAGCCCTACCCCTCTGAAAAATCATGGAGTGAAAGTCAATGGGTTTCGGATGACATCCCTTTTTTATGAAATGGAAAGTCATAGTCCATTCATGTTTGAAACCACCAACCAGATATCCAGATATCCATTCATCCTGCTGGTTGCTGGTTATAAGCCCATGATTCACCACTAGAAAAACCATAGATTATCCATGATTCATCCAGAAATGAGACCGCAAAGTTGGATGAGGAGTTTGTGATGATGATCCACCGCACCAGATTTGGGGTACGAAAGAGTTTCTAGAACCCACCGAATTTCAACCCTTCTCTGGTGGCTTAAAACCAGCACCAAAAATGAAAATGTGGGTATTGACCAACTGGGAATTGGCTAAGTTGGTTTATAGCTGGACTAACTATGGTTTGTGGTAGATATATCTATGGTATGAACCAACAGACATAAGTGGGGGGCCCAGCTTGTACCCTTTTCTCACCAGTTGGTTTACCCAGACATTCTGTGGATGGTTAAGAAATCCTGCACCAGGGTAACTATTGGGATTCCGTAGAAACCATCTAGCAACTGGTAATAATGGTATAATTCCTATGAAAACTATTGGTAACCATTCCTATGAAACCATTCCTATCAACTATTGGTAAAAAACTTACCGATCATCTATGGTGGGATAAATGGTATTCCTACTATCCCATTCCTATGAACCCCTGTAAATAATGGGTTAGTAATTAATGGGATAAACATGGATAAACCATCTAGCAACTGGCTAAAAAAGTCCATCCATCCACAGACACCGCTGTACCAATCAAGGCTCTCATCATGGACAACGACGAGGCGGCATCCCGCACACTCTGCACGCCTTTTTTGTGTGTGCTCCGGATGCGCGAGGCGGTGGGACCCCAATTTCTGGGAGCTTTTGACTGGGAAAATGGTTGTTTGAATGGGGAAAATCATCAACCAGCAAGTTACCCTCTGGTAATTTAACATAGCTATGGAAAATCACCATTTTCAATGGGAAAATCCATTATAAATGGTCATTTTCAATAGCTATGTTAAATTACCAGCAAGTTATCACGAAAAATTCTGGGTGAGTGTTGAAATTCGATGCCAACAATCCACCATTTTTTCATAGGAAAATACGATGACAAACCAACGTAACCGGCACCGGATTGGCGACCATGGTTTCATCCAGATGTTTTTTTTGGGTGGTCATTCCATGGTTAAAAAGCACCGCTTATGTCATTTACATTATGATGGGATGATCAATAGTGGAAAGACTCATTGTAAAAAAAATACCCCTGTGATTGGTTTGGAATTAAATGCTTCTTAATTGAGTTATGGTCCCGTTATAACCCATAATTGATCTATAATTGTGATTTTTCAGACCCCGGTAAATTAACATAGACCCTGCCAGATAGGGGTTGGAAGACTAGTTTGCATTAAAAATTGGTGATTTTCAGGGTCTATGTTAATTTACTGGAGGGTAACCCACAGAACGACCATCCATCATAACTCGTATACTTTCCTCCTATTCACCGCAGTGATGGACCCTTTCCAGGACCAGTTTGGCAAGGTAGTCCCCACCATTCCCCACCGTTGTGTTTTGGCAGGGCCAAAAGCCCATCTACAACTGGAAGCTGTCATTGGAAACCACAGAAAATCATCTGGTTGGTGGTATACCTACCCCTCTGAAAAATGATGGAGTTCGTCAGTTGGGATGATGAAATTCCCAATATATGGAAACATAAAAAATGTTCCAGACCACCAACCAGTTCATGTTTTGGAGTAGAGTCCAGAAGACAACCTCGAATGGGAATGGGGATCGAATCAATAACGATGAGCTTGGGAAACTCTTCGTAGCTCCTTGTCGCCCCATTGAACAGAGAATATAATATATATATATATACAACTTCTTGGCTCCCTTCCTAACCACTGGATAGCCAACATTACTTGGATATCTTGCATAGATAGTCTTGATATTGTATCCCATTAAATGGGGATATATATATATATATACGTACCAATATGTACAGTAATCCGAACTAATATCCAGGCATAGCCAAAATTACTTGTAGATAGTACCCCATGATATAATCACATGAAAAATGGGCCATGAAAATCCGAACTCATATCATATCAATGGCCCTGCAACAGGAACCGCTTGATTGGAGCTACCTACCATCTATAAGGCCTGTGTAAGGCCTAAATTCAATGGCCATTTCAGGAACCTGAATTGGAGGTAGCTACCATATATAAGGCCTATGTAAGGCCTATGTAAGGGAATATCCCCAGAAAATATGGCCTTATATGGTACAGTACCTCCATGTTAGGATCTTGAAATTCCCATTGATCATATCCCTATTTTGGATGATGCACCAGGCCCGACGATCATCCCACGATTCCTCCCTGCGGCTTATCCCAGTTGTAAATGGCTGAACTATAGTAACCCCACTAACCAACCAGCTACGAAGTGTGGTTATGACCCCAGTAGCCACTGGTTATTTTACATAGCGAACTGGAAAATCACCATTGTTTAGGTAAATCATCCACTTCAATGGACCCAACATTCCTCCAAGGGGTGATCCTGCAAGCAGTGGGTAAACACCAAGATCATTCCAATTTCATGCAAAACAAACAATGATTCCGCCATTACTGGTTGGTGGTTTTCACCATCTTGGAAAATATGAAAGTCAATTGAAAGGATTATCCCATATATGAAATGGAAAAATAAAAAATGTTCCAAACCACCAACCAGATTACTATTGTTGGTTACACACCCATCACTAATCACTATTAACCATAGATTATCCAACCATCCCATAGATGGATTTGTCTTCAAAAAAAACAGTACCCAAAAAAAAAAACGATGGTTAATGATCATTTTCCCATCTAAATAGCTATAGTGGCTATCTTCTATTTTCCTGTTAGCTACCCTCTGGTAAACTAACATAACTATGGAAAACCACCGTTTTTTATGGTTAAGTCCACTATATCTATGGCAATTTTCCATAGCTATGTTACAGTAAATTACCAGAGGCTATAGGCTATAGATTTCTTGATTGAATCATTGGTAGATGATCATTCTCGGATTATATCTCTGGCACCGATTGAATGCCAACAAATCCATGGTTGTTTCATTGTACTTACCCTCCGGTAAACATACAAAAAACTATTGAACATGGCCACAGAAATACTCGATTCACCCATTAAAAATGGTAGTTATGGGACAGCTACCAGAGGGTAACATAGACTCCAGTAAATGAACATAGACCCTGCCATTCATCAGGGTTGGAAGATTAGTTTCCACTAAAAATTGGCGATGTTCAGGTTCAAACGGTTAATTTACCAGAGAGTATCCATATTAACTTATCCATCTAAAAATCCATTATAATTAACATAACAAAAAAAATATCCATAATAATTAACATGACATAAACATCTGTTGTTGTGTTTTACCACGTTAAAAAAAAAAAAATCTGACTCTGAAGACCAAGCAACCATAAAGGTCGTGCAGCACTTGATGGAGGTGCGTGCCACCATAGACAGAGCCCAGAACCCGCCATAGCACACTGTTGTCCTTGGACGAGACAACAGGGGAAGACATGGAAGAACCTGGTTGGTACAAGGTGGTGCCCCAGTTCCTTAGCCAAGTGGGTGCGTGCTGGTAACTCCAACAACTAACTATGGATCTATGGTTTGTGGTTGATTTTTTGTGGCTTTGTAACTCCAATAACTATGGCATAAATGGATGATACATCTCTACTATTCCTATGGATTCCTATGGTTTACAAACCAACGTTCCATCACTGGGGCACCACCCTTGTGCTTGCTATGGATTAGGTTGAACCATCCCGGAGGTGTCGTCGCATCCTTAGGCTGATCTGACGGTCAACGAAGAGGTCGCGAAGTGAAAAATCACCATGGTTTTTTGGGGGGGTAAACCAATGATCTATGGTTAATAGTGGTGAATAATGGGGCTTATAACATATTCAACATGTTGTAACCAGCAACAATGGATGAATCATGGATCATCTATGGTTAATACTGGTGAATACTGGATTCATCCCCCAGTGATTCCGCATGAACAAGATTCTGCATGCGTGATATGCCGCCTGATGCTGAGCCCTTCATCATATCCTGAGCCGCGGAGGTTGGGGCCCAAGTCTCGGAGGAAGTTGGTGAACATCACAGCAGTGTTTCATTAGGCTTTATGGATGTTTATGGTAGATATATCTATAGTTAATAGATGTTAATAGATGTTAATAGATGTTAATAGATGTTAATAGATGCTAATAGATGTTAATAGATGTTAATAGATGTTAATAGATGTTAATAGATGTTAATAGATGTTAATAGATGTATATAGATGTATATAGATGTATATAGATGTTCATCGGCTTTGTAAACCAACTTGTAACTGGGAAAAACAAAAAAAACGCCGTTTTGGTATCGCTTTCGTCCCAAAATCGCAGCCACCAGCTGGGATCATCAAGGATCATCACCGAGGCACCTGGACCATCGACCTCGAGTAAACGATCAAAGTATTTCCCAGATTTTAAAAGCATCATCTGGATGTCTTTCCTGCGCACAACGTGCGGGACATGGCAGTGTGTCAAAAACCCATGGAATCCCCTTCTGTTCACATCAAAATAGCTGGGATTTATGGATGTTCATCCCCCTAAAAATGGTATTTTCATAGGTATTGATCCATAGCCACATCACTTCTGCGGGACATCACTTGTGCGGATCACGGGACACCGGGCCGGGCGGGCTGGGCTTCGTGGTAGTGAGCCATCAGTAGTTGGCTTATTGAACTTTATTGAAGCATCCCATTTCAGGATACTTCGCCTCTAAAAATGTGGCTTTCCCAAGTCATGGTGGTACCCCCATGTTTCATCCATTGATATAATGGGATGTTCCATCATAAATGGAGGTTTTATATGGTTTTATATGGGACATATCCACTAGAAATTGATGTTTTATATGGTTTTAGATGGGAATATATGGGAAAATCATGGGAATATATGGGGATACCCTCTGGTAAACATACAAAAAGCTATTGAAAATGGCCATTGAAATAGTTGATTTGCCCAGCTATAACATGGTGGATCTTTCCAGTTCGTTTTCTGGGACAGTTTACCAGAGGGTATACCATAATTATGGGGATATTATAATCATTATAACCATTATTACAACCATCATTATAACCATGATTATAACCATGGTTTCCCATTATTATTATCATTATAACCATTAATTATGGGGATATTATAACCATTATATAACCATTATTTACCAGAGGGTAACCATTATATAACCATTATATCACCATTAATCATTACATAACCATTAATTACATAACCATCATTGTAATCATTATTATACCCTCTGGTAAACTAACCTAGCTATTGAAAATAGCTATATTATATAACCATACTATATAACTAACATAGCTATACTATATATAGAGGAAACTAATCTTCCAACCCCTATCTACCAGGGTCTATGTTAATTTTCTGGAGGTTATATCACCATAGTTTACCAGAGGGACCCCCATGGGAAAGCGCCCCGCCACCAACCCGTCGACCGAACCGCTACCGGAACCGGTACCGCCTCCAGGTGTGTTCCGAGATGCCATGCGGCACCTTTTGAACCGGAGCCGGTGCGGTTTATCCAGTTGAAACCCTGTGGTAAACTGTCCCATAACTATGGGAAAACCATGGGAAAATGGTGATTTATATGGAAAGATTCACAGTTTTTAATGGGAAAACTCACTATTTCGACTGGGCCATGTTCAATAGCTATGGAACAAATTACCAGAGGGTAGGTGGTAAACATCCCACTATTTATAGGCTTTCAACGGTGCAGATTTCTTCCATCCACAGTATGTTTATCACAACTTCGGCTGTCAATTGTCACAAATGCATACAAATGTGTTGGCCAATGTGTCTCTTCGAAAAATGGGAAAGCATTTTTTTTAGGAAAAAGCTGGAAAACATGGTGAAACATTGGAAATTCCCATTTTTTTCTGGTGATTCCCCCTTTTTTCCCATATTTTTGTGAAGAAATGGAACGTGACCCATCACAAGTAGGAGTCACTACTGAAAATCCAGCGAAAATCCATCAGGAGTTGATACCCAGCAGTTCGTTCAAACGCAAGGACGGGCAGAAAAGACGAAAACAGAATGATTATATTCCTGGGATTAATATATATATATATGGAATAATTCCTGGGATAGATGATGTTTTTTATATGGGAAAATCCCTGACAAATGGAGGTTTATAGCTGGAAAATTCATCTATAAATGGTGATTTTCCATGGCTATGTTAAATAACCAGATGGTATCCTTATTAAAACGGCCATAACTCAATGGCCATGCAACAGGAACCGATTGATTGGAGGTACCTACCATATACATAAGGCCAACAATTTTCAGGCCTATTTTTTAGGGAATATTCCCATTGAATAGATGTGTTTTGTTTACCTCATAAAAATCCATTTATGATAATGATAATGAGATTTGTTGGATGTGTTGGAGATAGATGTGTTTATCATTAACCTCAAAAACAAAACACATCTATTTTAAGAGGTCCCATTGTTCAATCATGATTTTTTAGCTATTGAAAATGGGCCATAGAAATCGTGGATTTACCCATTGAAAATGGTGGATCTTTCCAGTTCGTTATGTTAGCCCGTTTACCAGGCCGGGTAACTGCGATGTTCAGGATAAGTCCAGTTCTAAAAAATCATTCCAATGATCCATTTATCATTATAACCATTAATTATGGGGATATTATAACCATTATATCACCATTAATCATTACATAACCATTACATAACCATCATTGTAATCATTATTATACCCTCTGGTAAACTAACATAGCTATTGAAAATAGCTATATTGTAGAACCATTATATAACCATTACCCTCTGGTAAATTAACATAGACCCTGAAAATCACCAATTTTTAGAGGAAACTAATCTTCCAACCCCTATCTACCAGGGTCTATGTTAATTTACTTTCTATTTTGAGATTGATATGATAATGAGCACCCCCATTTTGTGCTCATTTTGGGTTCCATTGGTCCCATTGATGTTGGAGATTCAGGAGGCAGATAGGGATGCTAGCTGATCATATGGTGTAAATCTAGCAACCACATGTATATATATATATAATTATGTATGCATGTATATATATATATAATTATGTGTATATATATAATTGTATACATATATATATATGGAGATGAGCTGAATCCGGCACAGATTAGCTATCTATATCAGCGATTGATGTTAGTGACCCCATACAGTACTTGGAGGATCATCCTACTTAGTTGCCTGCTAATAGCCCTGATGATCATATGTCCGGATTCGTTGGTTATCCAATAAAATGAATGATGTAACTATGATGATCCAAGCCCCCTAGTCATAAATTGATTTATAAACCCCATGAATACTATAGTTATTTGTGTACCATAAATTATAGTTACTGGAGTTATTTGCACCAACTTAGCTATCGAACGGGGGCCCCACATTGTATGATGATCCAAGGCAGCTAGTGTACACTAAATGGAATGACCCTCCAAGTTTTCTAAGTTGGTTTATAGCTCCATCTAACTATCCTAATATACAGATATACCGATATACCTCATCTCATCATAGATCTGGTACATAATCAATATTACATACCAAACATATTGGCATACTTTATATATATATATATGTTATGATGTGATATACCCATCTCATTAAATCCCAGAAAATAACATATATTTCATGTGAAATAACTATCAAATAGTTATACCATCAAAAAAGGATTTAATCCCAGAAAATAGTTATTTCTAATATATATGTGTTATTTCATGGTCCTTTTTTGCGCGCAAAAACGCCAAAAAAAGCGACATCATCGTGGATGTGCTGGGCGATAAAGGCCAACTGCTCCAGAAAACTCACCTCAACGGAGACCAGTTTTCAACGACAACAAAGATGTGGATGAATGGGAATTCCATGGATAATATGTGGTTAATATATGCTTAATGATCACTATCCTTGGTTAATGAATATATTCTTAATAAAATTAGTACCATCTGGTTATGACTAACATAGCCATGGAAAATCACCATTTTTAAGAGGTAAACCATCTATAAATGGGCCATGTTCCATGGCTATGTTAAATAACCAGAGGGCAAGTTGCCATTTTGAATCACACTACCATCTGGTAAACTGTCCTAGAAAACGAACTGGAAAGATCCACCATTTTCAATGGGTAAATCGACTATTTCTATGGCCATTTTCAATAGCTGTGTTTGACATAACCAGAGGGTAACCATCATTCTTTATGGTTAAAATCCCAATGGGGCTCCCATTAGCGTTCAGTTGCCTGAAAAAAGTGGCTACAAAAAATCAGAGGTTCATGGTGGATATAACTATGGTATTCATGGGGCTGATTAATAATAGATATATATATATATATATACGGTAACTACATTTAAATATACGGGCTTTTAAATATACGAACAGGTGTTTTAGCCTACCTCCGGGAAGGTTTTCCCTGGCCCGCCCGGCCATTTAAACATACGGAATCCAGTTCATTTAAACATATGGTAACTACATTTAAATATACGAACTGGTATTTCATACTACCTCCGGGGCCTCACAGTCTGGCCCGCCCTCCACGTATTTAAATTTCGTTACCGTATATA
>Ga0126342_10000223_pt1 | contig 51058 bp, 48 predicted proteins | sample Cyp1metagenome_FD_92528 | JGI IMG/M metagenome (GOLD analysis project Ga0126342, IMG submission 92528) | Coral microbial communities from Lord Howe Island, Old Settlement Bay, Australia - Cyphastrea 1 metagenome | ecosystem: Host-associated > Invertebrates > Cnidaria > Coral ...
ATAAATAATATATAAATAATATATAAATCATATATAAATAATATATAAATAATATATAAATAATATATAAATAATATATAAATAATATATAAATAATATATAAATAATATATAAATAATATATAAATCATATATAAATCATATATAAATAATATATAAATCATATATAAATCATATATAAATAATATATAAATAATATATAAATAATATATATATAATGTATATATAATGGAGATATAATGATTACACTTGATTGCGATGGATTATAATGGATAATGCCCAATCAAGCAGTGTTCACAACCTCGGTTGATGATGAGTTCCGGATATGAATTGGAGAATCTCAGAATCCATTAATGGGGAATCTCTCATTGACCAGGCAGTAGAAAGGGACCGTGTTACGAATGTTGATGCTCAAATGAAGGTCCCAGTGAACAGCAGAGAGTATGCTGAGTTGGCCATGCAACAAAAATGATGAGCAACAGAAGCGGGAAGAGCAACAGTTGGCCAGTGACAAATTGGTGATCGCCCAGAGAGTTCCAAAAATGTTGCCAAAAAACCATAAGTATTATTCTTCGGTGAAATGGCTGCTGATTTCTTGCTTCAATCCAGCAACTTTTGCTGGTCAAATAGTCAAATCCCAATTTGCTAATTGTTGATGTTTTTTTTGCTTAGTTCCAAAGTGTTGCTTGTTCATTCCACAATTTTGCCGGTGAAATCGGTGAAATCCAAGCAAGTGTTTGCTGGTGAAATTCAAGATTTCTGCTGCTTCTTTTTGCATATTTTTGCCGGTGTTTTTGCCGCATTTTTTGGTTGGCAACATCCAGAATATTGCCGGCAAAATCCACATGCTGGTTCACTTCCCACTTTTTTTGCCGGTAAATTCCACATTGTTGCTGGTTGCATTCCACGTTTTTGCACGTAAAGTCCACATTTTTGCTGGTTACATTCCCGTGTTTTTGCCGCGAAAATCCACATTTTACCCGCAAAAACTCGTGTTTTTTTTTTTTCCGGGGCTCCACCTTGACGCTCCGTGTAGGACTTTGCCTGCTGCTGTCGCCTCGTTGGACACTGTCAGGGGATGGATGCCGCGTTCGTGGCGCGGCGATGAGAGAAGCAACGACATGACTGGGATATGGAATATGATGGCAATATGATGAGAATATATAGATGTATGGGAATATTTTTAAAGCAGCAATTAATCGGTATGTATATATATATATATACACACTGATATTCATTTAATACAAGAGTTGTGACATAATGAGAATATGGTGGGAATATGATATGGGATATTTCCTCTGGTGATTTAAGAAGACTATGGAAAACCACTACAAATGGACCATTTTCCATAGCCATAGCTATGTTAGATTACCACGGGGTCTACGGGATATAATGGGGGTATATATTACTGGGAATGTATATGAACATATTCTAAACAAGATATATATATATAATGGGATATAACATGATATAGGAAAGGATAAATTATATGTGCCATGGTAACAAAATTTGTTGGATTGCATAGCCATCATAGCCATCTTGCAGGATGGTCATCAATCCATAGGGTTTCTAATATACCCTCTGGTTATTTAACATAGCCATGGAAAATGGCCCATTTATAGATGGCTTACCTATTAAAAATGGTGATTTTCCATGGCGAACTGTTAAATAACCAGATGGTACCAATAGAAATAGGGGAAACGACGAATGGTGGGATGACCATCAACCACAGCCAGCCATGAAACTTGACCATATGGCACCTACGGAGACGGACAGAAACCGTGGGGATATTTTTTGCAGTCTTGTAACGAGCGAAAGCAACAGAAATGCTTGTTCAACAAGGCCAACAAGGGGATGAAGAGCTTCCAGAATCAGAAATTTGTAGATGATTGTGACTTCAGTGTTTGACTTTTCCCAGTGGTTGCAATGTCCAAAATGTCAGACCTGGTCAGAGGAAAGGTATCAAAAAGATTCAGAACAGGGATCCAAAATCCCAAACCTTCGGAACCGTTCTATTTTGTATGTTATCTCGTAGTTTGGGATGGAGAGCGGGATTCCTGCAACAATCTCGCAGTGATGCAGCATTGTTTCAAAGTTGCCCAATTCCAAAGCTGTCAGTTTTGGTTATGGTCAACCCTGCACCCCGAAAGTAGCATATTTAAGTCGTCTTTAGTATTAACGAAACATTTTTTTAGCCTTCACCCTATAGAGTTCGTTGGCGAGATTCTCATATTTCAGGCCTACTAACTGACATATTTCGGTCAGTGTGAGGGTGGCCAATCTTTCAGAGGCCCAAATGCCACGGTTTCCACCTTCCTAGGTGAAGCAAGGTGAACGACCCTTGCGAGTGAAGTTGCGGAGCGAATGTGTTACTACACCGCAACTTGGCAGGCAGGGGAGTTGGGATTTCAACCCCAAAATCTTCTGATTGGATGGCTTTGGTTCTGGGAATCACCAAAATCAATCTGGTTGGTGGTTTGGAACATGAATTTTATTTTTCATTATTTTTCCATATATTGGGAATTTCATCATCCCAGCTGACGAACTCATATTTTTCAGAGGGGTAGGTAGATATACCACCAACCAGCAAGCTTGTGGGTCAAGGAGTCTTCATTTTTTGACCCAGACCCCAGGAGGTCTTTTTGGACATCGTGGGAATCCGGTTGGGGTCGTAAGGGCAATGCCATTATCAATCAGGTTGCTGCCCAGTACCCCAATGAACCGTGGGGAAATCTAAATCTGGAAGGCACCAACAAAAGACTTTTTGAACATCTCACAACCACAAGCCTGTCTTGCCGGAATCTCGAACAAAAAGATAGCGAGGACGGATTTCAAGTGAAGAGAAAACGGTTCCTTGCTAAGGCCCCATATCTTTGTGGGTTTCAGCCATTGTTTTTCTCAAAACTTGAGTCCCTATATTTCTCATCACCGGAGTGGCAAATACTGGTTGCTGGTTAGTCAGGGACAAAGGTGACTTTGATGAAACATGGGAAGCCTGATGCCATGGTCCTTCATATACCCATTATGTTTGGATTCCCATGATTCATGGGATGAATGACCAAACCCCATGAATTCCATGTAGCTCCATTCCATGGCACATATAATCCAAATCAACATTTTGTTGGTGAACACCCAACAATGCTAACATGTGTTGGTCATATTATATCCCCAACATGTTCCGGATCATATGCTCATCATATTCCCAGTATACCCTCTAGTGATTTGCTACATAGCGAAGCCATGGCCCATAGTTAAATAGATGATTTATAGATGATTTATAGATGATTTATAGATGATTTATAGATGATTTATAGATGATTTATAGATGATTTATAGATGATTTGTAGATGATTTGTAGATGAGATTTACCCATGAGAATTTAAACATGATTTTCTTTACAATGATCTATAGATGATCCCCGTTAAACATTGATTAGACATGGTGATTTTCCACTTCGCAAACCGTTAAATCACCAGGGGCTACCACCACCTTTTCTGTTACACCGAGGCCCCCGGCGATGCCCAAGTTCAAGGTGTAGCAAGGAGATGGTAGAGTGTACGATATATGAATAAGTAAATGAATAAATAAATAAAGTCAACAATATATTTATACATGTATATAATAATAGTAATAAATAATAATAATAATAACAACAATAATAATAATAACAATAATAATAATATATATATATATATATATATACGATGCATATGTATATATATATATATGATGCATATGTATATATATATATATACACATGTACATAATAGTTACACATATGATTAGCAATATGAAACATATACATCTCCATATTTGTATAGTATATGGGCACAGGTGCTACTATATGTGCAGTTGCAGTTCGTTTGTTTACATGTGGATGCGGATACCGCTATATGTACAGTTCGTATGAAGATCACCTGCTTTGGAAATGAACTTACCATCCCTTCTATCGCAAGGTTTCCTCATCGATTCAGGGATCAGGCAGACTGCCGACTTCCCATGTACAAAGGCTTCTGCTTTCACGCTGGCGACAGCAGCGTCTGAGCATCGTTGGTTTAAAATTAACGGAGCAGGCTTTCTGAAGGGCTTCAGATGGAACCAACAGTCTTGCAACCAAAGGATACCAAAGGTATAGGGGCATAGGGCATGGGTCGAAATTTGAAGCGAGGCACCCACAGGGTTAGTCAATTTGAATCTTCAACGATCTAATGTTTCACAAAGGCCGGCAATTCTTCAGCGACCTACTTTCGCTCATTGGCTCCAGGCATATAGTCATAGCCCATGGAGCGTGATTGGAAAATATTGGAAACATTAAATGCTGCAGTTTCTAGCTGAAGTTAGCTAATTCTCAACACATCTTCTTTGCTTGCGATTCCAGCAAATCACCTGGAATAAACATCTCCATCTGGAGTCAGCCGTTGATTTTCGATCGAATCAACACTCATTTGTTCTCGGCAAACCACATTACCCACAAGCTTCCGGAATCAACACCAACACATCTGGAGTTTCTGAGAACTCAACCAAATCAATCTTGCAAAAAACAGACTTTGGCATCAACAACCCATAGATTGCCATAGATCTTCCCCCCTGCCATGCTTTCCCATGGCGGCGGCTGCCGCCTCGTTGTTAGGCCTTGGTGCTGCCACCGTGGGTACGCCGCCCTCCGCCCCGCCGGCCACACCGGGGGCGGCGGCGGCCTTCGAACTGCTACGGCCCTTGGCGAAGACGGCGCCAGCGGCACCGGGCAGCGGTGAAAGCAGGGACGACCGGCTGCTGGAGAATTTCTTGGCGACACTTGGCAGGTTTGAAGATGTTAGGGAGGTGAAAATCGGGGGAAAACCTTGGAATGTCATTGGATTTGCTCAAACTTGGGGAAACTTGGGATGTGAGAAGATGTCCTGGGATGTGTTGCTATTGCCTCAGGCAATGGAAAGAATTGGCCAACAATTTTGGCATGTGGATGGACTTTTGGAGCACATGAAATCGACGAAGGTAAAAGCCTGGGATGTTGATGAAGCTTTGGGGGACGCGTCAAGACTTGAAGTTGTTAAGGTGGGGATTTGGCCAGCGCATGCCAGCGCCATTAAAGCCGTTTCCAACGCCCCAGGAATCGACCATCACCTACTCCCCCAGCTGCTGTCGCACCGGTGCCGCGCGTCCCGCCGGTGCCAGCACCAGCTCCAGCTGCACCAGTGCAGGCACCAGTGCCAGCACCAGTGACGTGGCATGGTGCTTGGGTCAATTCCGAAAGTAGGGATGGATCAAAACCTATACAAGCTGGGGCCCCCGAGTCCCCGAGTTAGTAACCTGTAGTTGGGAGCGAAGGAGCTATGGGCATCCATACTCCCTGCGAATTGTATCCCATCATATACCCATTTTGAGGCGAGGCCGCTGCCAGCGCCACTGGCTCCGCGTGCGGACACACCAGCAGCACCCAGCCGTGCGGACAAAGATGCCAGCTTGGCCCGGGGGCTTAATGGGGCAAAATGTGAGGATTCATGTGGTCATGGCTTCAAAGTACATCTATTATATCTATCTATAAATAATTATATGAAGATTAGATTAGATGTAGATTTAAGATTTCAGGTTTAAGACTTAAGATATAAGATTTAAGATTTTGATTGGATTGGATGGATGGTTGGATGGATGGATGGATGTAGATATTATGCATGTGCCATGAGGTGGGTGACCTCATTGCGGCCTCCCCAACTGCCAGTGCTGGGAAGCTGCAGGACCCTGGACCTTGGCCGTTTCAACGAGGATTGGGTCACCAATTTCCAAATAGCTACCCTAGAAAAAGACATTAACTACCCTCTGGTAATTTAACGTAGCTATTGAAAATGACCATTTATAGTGGATTTTCCCATTAAAAATTGTGATTTTCCATAGTTATGTTAGTTTACCAGAGGGTACCCATGGTTTATATAGCTTGAAATGTTGCCACTTTTGGGACCCGATCAGAAACTGGAACTTGTCTATCACGACAACATGTGGTCAACCTCGCTGCGAGATGGCCCAATTGGGTCAGGTTGGTGAATAGTTCGGCCAGCTGTGGCCTTTCTGTCGACAAGTTTAGGTGTAGAAGGGCTTAAGCCTAACAGAAGTTGACCCCAGACATGTGTCAGGGTACTATCAACAGATCTGATGGGGCCTCAGCGACGAGATTTTTTTTGTTAACCTTTGGTTTCAAGCTGGAACACATACTCCTGTACTGGTCCTTGGCCGTTGTGACAGGTGCAACGCGTCCGAGGCAGTCTGTTCTCAACAACAGATCTTCCAAAACTCCTCCAAACTCAGCCCTCCAGGGTGAAGGGTGGGTGGTTTCCCTTCGGCACGGGGGTCGAATTTGCCCCTACCTCATGTGGGGTCGCACTTGCCCCTACTCAAGGTGGAGGTAGGGGCGAACATGACCCTAGGGCAGGGGCGAATGTGACCCCACCTCGTTTTGCGTGGCAGGCGCAATAGTTTCAGAGTCTCGAAAGGATCGTTTTCCAGCTGTGACAGTCAGTTACGACGTCTTTTTCAAGTGTTACGTTGTGAGATCGATTTCAAGTAACTCCCAAAACGCAGTGGATGCTAATTACGTTGTAACATCCATTTCAAGCAACTCCAAGACGATCTGGATCCTACACTGTAACATCCATTTGAACAGCATGGTAACGGTTCGATTCGGTTCGGTTAGGTTCCAATTTCTGGTTCGTAGTGCACGGTTCGGTTCATAAACGCTTATTCAATAAACGGTTCGGTTCGACCGGTTCGGTTTCCAAGAAAATTGGTTCCACCGGTTCGGGCCCACCAGTATATTCAAACAAAAAAATATTATATAGTTTCATATGAGTAAGCGACCAATTTATTGTAATACTAATTTAGTCTTGCTTTGCCTTGGCCTCTCCGAGGTTGCACAAAGCCTTCATAACGGATGGGGGACGACCCTATACCGATACCCCATTTGTGACACCTCCGGGATTCTACGTTGTAACACCCACTTGAAGTCACTTCCAAGATGCTCTGGATGCTACGTTGTAACATTCATTTCAATCAACTTCCAAGACGCTCTGGATGCTACATTGTATCAGCCATGTGAAGCAACTTCGAGGACGCTGTGGATGCTACATTGTAACATCGGTTTCAATCAACTGTCAAGACTCTTGGGATGCTACGTTGTAACATCCATGTCAAGCAACTCCAAGAGGCTCTGGATGCTACGTTGTAACATCCATGTCAAGCAACTCCAAGACGCTCTGGATGCTACGTTGTAACACCCATTTCAATCAACTTCCAAGACGCTCTGGATGCTACGTTGTAACATCCATTTCAATCAACTTCCAAGACGCTCTGGATGCTACGTTGTAAGTTGTAGCATCCATTTCTGTGAACTTCCAAGTTGCTCTGGATGCTACGTTGTAACATCCGTTTCAATCAACTTCCAAGACGCTCTGGATACTACTTTGTATCAGCCGTGTGAAGCAACTTCGAGGACGCTGTGGATGTTACGTAGTAACATATGTTTCAGTGAACTTCCCAGACGTGCTGGATGCTGCGTTGTACCTTCTCTTTCAAGCATCGTGCAAGATGCCTCCATGTTTGAAGGAAGTCTTGCACAAAAGAATTTTGATAAGGTCCAACACCTAGTTTTGGAGGCAGTCTCTGCGGCATGATATGGTTTGAAGCTTCTCTCTTCCATTATTGCTGTTGGGTGGCAACATGTGTTCCTGTGCATGCATCGGAGTGCCGCTGTCCACATTTCACCCCGACTGCCTCTGTTTGCTCCGAGACAACAGTTCGCTCTCCTGCAGCTCTGAGATGTTTCACATGAGTTTTAACATATATTTGCCAAACATGTAGCCAACAACCAAGACATTTTGAAACCATGTCTGTGTTGGGATATAAGACAAGAACTTTGGACAATGAAGCTGCCCCTGTGAAGCGACCTGCTTGTTTGAATCGCCCCTTCTGGCGCCCAGGGTGGGCAGTGCAATGAGGAATTTGAGACCTACGTATTGGAAATGACCCCAGAAGTTCTTGGACGTCCTCAATTCATTTCCAAACTGAAGAAATACATAGCGACCACGGTTCCAGGCCAAAATGTGGAGATTGCTCTGTCAAACCGGAAGTCGTCCAAGCAGGAAGATGACTTGCACTTTGCCTGCAAGTTTTTTGTAAGAGCTGCGCACCATGTATGTCGTTCAAACGTGGATGGAGGGTTCGGGCAACCTATGATGCCACATCCAAACAGTTCTGTGTCAGAGCGGCGCCTGTGTCTTATCACGGCAACTTTGACCGGAGGATGGGTGTTTCTGGTCATGGTTTGACGGTGCAAAATGGTGCTTAGTAGCCATTAGATTTGGCTGAGTTTGCTGTGTCTTAGACACGTGGAGAGCCTGGGCTTCGGTCGAGTGGAAAAGCTGTCGGGCATGCTGTTGTGCATGTGTGGATGCAGTGTCTGCATGTGAGCAGACGATGCTTTAATTGCACTGAATTTTTGCAAGAGGTGGCAGATGTGTTTGGTAGCCAGTGTGGTACCTAAGATGTAATGTACAAGTGTAAAAAGGCAGGTCGGTCTTGCTGGGGCGGAAGTTTCCGCTGGTGAGAGGTATAGACTTCTTCTGATTTCGCCTCATTTTCGAGCTTTAGCTTTAGGGTTTTTCCAGCTGCGCAGGGATTTATGTTTATTTTATTGTTTGACCGTTTGACCGGTGGTTTCAGTTTCTTGAACTTTCATGTGATTTGGATCACCAAGAACGTAAGTCACATGTATTTTCGCATGCAAAAAAATAATGGCGCTTGGCCTTGCCAACCAACTTTTATGGATGTTGTTTGCGGCTGGCGTCCATGTGAAGACAAGACATCAACCCCAAAACCGTGGAAACAATATCGTGACTAGACTTGGTTACTAAATATTTCGGGTATGCGGGTATGCTGCTCGAACTGAAACATGACACAGCCCTCGAAAGATCGCCGTTTTTCGGGCTACAAGGCAATCAATTTCCATCTCAATGCGATATATCTTGTATAATACCATTGGAAAAAGCATTTTCTGGGGCTAAAAGTGCTGCAAATCAATTTGCGCCTGTTTTTGCAGGTTTCATGCACTTAGCATGACTGTCGATGGTTTGATATGTTGATGAACGAAAAAGTGGGAATAATCTGGAAGGGTCATCATTTTTGGCTATCGACAGTCGTTTTTTGGTGAAATGTAATCGAAAGACGGTGAAATCTACAGTTTTGGGGGGCTAACACTTAGCATTGCTGTCAATAGAGACGTCATTCTAAGTGTATCCCCCTTACCATTTCCACTACTAAAGGGTGAACACGTTCTGGATACCATCCCATTTTGAGGAGAGAATTCATTCAAAAAAATGAAATCGTGCCTAGGATCTTGTAGTCAGTGAGCATGTGCTGCATCTTGTAGCGGCTTTTCATTTTTCTAACTTAGCACTTGAAAATCGGAACTGCGTTTTGTAGTGATTTATGTTGGGATGCTTTGGGTCATGCAGGAAACCCTAAAACCCTCTTTTGCCAGTCATGCTGGATCACATTCACTTATGGCTTGGAACCTCAGACCATTTTTGGCTCTTGACCCACGATCATTTCGTAGTAAGATGAACCCCACAAATATCGGAAACACACTTTTGTTTTTTTAATGCAGAGACTTTAAGCAGGAAACATGGGACAGATTTGGTTCAAAACCGATCAACTGAATTTGAAGTTGTGCGCTTAGATCGTTTTTGTTGCCACATAGCTCTGACGGTTGCGGTGCAAAGTCTCTGCGCCGTGCTTTTGTCACACCTTTTTTGGCCATTATATGCGATTATTAATTATAATCTAAATGTATCCCATTCTACTAGGTTCCTGCTCTTTCAATAGTTAAGTTTCACCCAAGTTCAAAGAATCCATAGCAGACAACCCACCCAGAAGCTCTGCACCCTCGAGCGCTTTGACAGCAGTAGCTTCCACTTCTATGCCAATGCACAATGGGCTTTAGTGACGCTGAAGGAGAAGCTGGCCAAACAGCGGCCCCAACAAGCCAGCGCTGCAAGACCTCTGGCAAGCAGCCATCCGACCAGCGGAAAGCGCCGCCCACTACCAGATGCAGTTAGCACACATGGAGCGGCCCAATTGGAAGCATTACCTTGAGGAGCAACGGACCAAAGAGGCGCCAAAGAAGGACGAGGAAGGTGGCACATTGACTTGCCGCCCGTTGCGGCTGGGTCGCCAAAGACAATGCCGCCTACAAGAAGCACAAATGCCCGGCCAAGCAGCCAAAATCGAAAGCCAAAGGCAGGGCCAAAGCCAAAAGCAAGCAAGCCCCACAGCCCAAGGCCAAGCCCAAAGCCAAGGGCGACAAAGGCCCCACAACCGGAAGAAGAACCAAGTGAAGTTCCAGCACCGGCAAGCAAGATCCCCAAAAGAGGCGAGGATCCACCGGCGCCGCCAAGCCCCCCGCCACTGCCACCCCAGCAGAGCCGCTGTCGCCCGACTTGGAGCCCGCTGCGCCGTGCTTTTTCTTCCAGCGACAACAGGCGGCCCATTGCGGGATGCACGTGCTCAACAATTCCTTGGGCGGGGATTATGCAGAGGAGGACGATGACACCATAAGAGTTAAGTCCCTTAACGATTTAGTGTTCCCTAATCCTCCTGAAAATGCCGGTCAAGCCAGGGGCTATGTAAACCAAGTCCTAATGGCCATTGGCAAGCTGCAGAAGACTCCTGGGAGTGAAGTCTATCAATGGGCTCAAGAGTGCTTGTCCGCCAATGAAGAGTCGCTCAAAGCCGATCCCCGCTTCCCGCTCACGGATCGTGAAATTGCCTCCAAGCTCATTAAGACATGTTGCAGAGGTAGGTTTGGGTTGATTTTTCAACAAATAGTCGACTCGGAACGCCTAGCTACCGGCTCAATGCCGTGCGGTACGGTCATGCTTAAAAAGATCTTTCAATTTTTTCAGTTGGAGCGCGACAGAATAGGCATGTTAGGCGAGCGTAGCCTATACTGTCCTTGCGCATTCCCGGAAATACGCGCGCTGATCTAAAAGCATTCCGAGACAAGTACATCTACGTGATGTCCACAATTCCGGTTCAAGATTTACCGCGAGAGCAAACTCTCTTCAACCACCTGATTGATGAGCTCGAGCGGTGTTCCATTATGGCTCATAAGGTGCAGAAAGCCCGCGACGCCCCACTTTATAGCCACCGGAGGACGACTAATTGGTTGTGGGAAAAAGTAGAGTTAGTTCTCCAACTGACCAACAACGTAAGAATCGTCTTGAGTTTGATAAACAACTTAAGCTCAAACCTGCGGAGGGATATTGGAACCATGAACCCAAAAGTTGCAGGTGCCCCTAACCAATGTCCCCCAAGTCCCCGCCTAACCAATGCCCCCAGGTCCCCCCATATGTCCCTTGTCCCCAGATCAAATCTGAAAAGGTTGAATGGCTTATTCAATGGTGAGGCAAGTGACCTACCAATGTCCCTAAGTCCCCCACTAACCAATGTCCCCAAGTGCCCAGTCAAACCCTAAAAGGCCGAATGACTTATTCAATAGTGAGGCAAGTGACCTAACCAATGTCCCCAGGTCCCCCGCAAACCAGTGTCACCAAGTGCCCCTAAATGTCCCTTGTCCCCACAAACCCTAAAGGTTGAATGACTTGTTCAATGGAAAGGATTGTGAAGTAGGGACGAATGTGACCCCCGTTCCCTTTCCCTTCCCCCCATTGAGGGTCGCCAATTGGATCCCCTCTCGGCGGCCGTTGCCTCAGGATCAGAGCGGACGAGATGCCGGGGTGTTGGACAACTTCCTTCGAAAGGCGCCCGGGATGCCGATCCCGTGGTTTGTTTGGTTTCATTTTGTGTCTTTTGACCGGCTGCGTGTGTTTTCCTTACATCCCCGGCATCTGCCCATTTTTTTCCAGGTCAAACCCACTCGTTCCCTCAGAAAACCCACCCTGTTTACCCGTTGCTCAGCACGCTCCGGGACCTGAAGCCTTCGTGCGGCGCAAGTCGGGAGCTCGGAGAGCTCGGGATTGACCTCAAAATTGGGATTTTCCCGTCATGAATTCCGATGTGCATCCAACATGCGGCAAAAAATCATCAAACCGGAAGGATTTGATCATGAGTAGCTGATGAAAAGAGGATTGAAGCAATACAAATACACATTTGATTGGTGATACCCTTTGGTTCGCGTGGTGGCCCTTGAAGTTCTCACTGGGCTTGTCACTGGTGCGGATGAAGCTTCCAGTATTTTCCAGTTTATATACAGTAAATCCAGGAAAAACCCTTGGCTTCAACGCCACAGCTGGTAGCTAGGGTTATCCGATCGGCTGCACGTCCCGATTTTGGAGCATTGATGTCTGGGGGGGTTAGCTCAACAAAACAGATCATTGGTGTAGATTTCGTCCGTTCCGAGTTTCAAACCATTTCTTTTGTATTCTTTTGTAAACTATATCTTTAAATGTGAATTGATGAGGGAAGATATGTTAGTCATGCCAGAATGAGCCCCAAAACCCACCAAGGATCCACAGTAAAGATTGTTACCGTGTAAGGCCCCCTCCACTGAGCAGCTTGGAGACTCCTAAGGTGGAACGGTGCTGCGGAAGGGGGTGGAACTGAGTTGATTTTGGAACACCATCATCGAATTGCTAGAGAAATTCATGCACCCCTAAGCAAAGATGTATTTACAAAAAATGTGTCTCCTCCTGAGTAGTTTGGTTTTGTTTCGACTGCGTTTTTACGTACAATTTCATCGATTCTCGCTTGCAGTTTATGTTTTGAGAGTTTGGAGTTGAATGTTTGCAAACTTTAGTTTGGTACGATCAAAGTCGAGGATCTCCCCACTTTAGTGTTCCTCTTCAAATGATCGCACGGCAGATTTTGTTCCGGAATGTTGCCTAGGGACATTATGAAATGAACCTGCATTAATAGAACCATAGCTTCCTACACATTCTCTCCAAAATCAGGCGAGATACCACTGATACCACCCTGAAAACCAATACAGAGACTCCAAAATTGGCCTGCAAGATTTTCCGCCGGGAATGACCGTAGACCTGGGTTCCATGTTAGTCTTCGGGGGTGGGGGCGCAAAGCTGCGCTCGTCCGTCGTTGTGACTTCCGTTGTGATGCTCTTCACCTGTCTGGGGACCAGAAAGCTAGCTATCCCAGGGATGCAAAAAGCTGACTCTTGACATTACAACCTTGACAAAGAACTTTTAGAGCTAATTCCAAGTAAATAGTCAGCTGACTTGACCCCATATTGATACGATACGCCTGCAAGTTTCAAGCAAAGTTAGTAGTTCTGTCAGAAATCGAACGACAACAAACAACCTTGCAGTGGATGTTTCTGGCAAGATTGGTATATCTGGTTTACTTTTTTTCGGAAACCAGCCATGCACACAGATTGTACCATCACCCAGTTCCACTGACTTTCGACACAGCGGGCATCTCAGCTTGCCATGAGCCACTAGATGCACCATGGGAGCAGGACGCCAGCTGGGTGTTGTGGAGAGTCGTTGGGTCATTGGGTCACTGCCAAATACCTCAGAAAGGTGGGGGAAAGAACGCTAGTTACATTTTGCAACGGTTCCCTTACCTCCAAAATGAATACCTCAAAAATGAAATGGTTCACCAGATACCTCACTATTCTGTTTTTCACATTTTTTGGTGAACCATTTCAGATGGAAGTGGAGCTGGACGAGTTTGGGAAAGTCCAGCGATACAAGTCAAGAGTAGGCTCAAATTTGAGTGTCAAAAATTCTGGACGGGGTACTCATGGCCAATGTTTGATGTTGCTCTTGAAATGGAAGATAGGGAAGATGCAATGCAGCATTTCGAGTTGCACTTGGGGGATAAAGATGGGCTCCTGAATCCCTAGCGGAATCCCAACCAACATAGCTGCGGCGAATGTCGAAAGAGAAATTCACAGACTTTGGTCCGGGGGTGTGGTAAAGCGAAAAATAAACCATTCTCATATGGAGGTAGATGATTGGGGTCTACCACATTATCGGTTTTTGTTTTGACGAATGTACATATACATACCCCTTAGGAATTTCCTCTATAGAATGGGGGGCGGCATCCCCCTATCTATGTCTATGTATACAGATATGTACATCTATATGTTATATGTATTGCACGTCAATCTATGTTACAATGCAGCTCTTCTATATGTATTTCGTTGTTTTTGAGCGGGTAGTCCGATCTCTGGACTCGCTCGGAGCATCATTTTTCCATGCCTATCAGGGTGACTAACACTGTCCAACTTCCCTTAGAAAAGCCTACAATGGAACAATATTTAACTAGTGTGGAAAATTAGATAGTACTAATATTGCAATAGATAGGACTGATACTTAGTCAAACCAATTGCGCTTGTATTACGAATGATGATATAAACCCATAGTATGTGATCCCATTACATATATACAGATATAAATCACTGGTAGTACTATATTGATATTGATCCCTTTGTGCTAATATATTACAAATTTCCAATACAATTAACTCTAGTTATAGTGATGCATACATATATATATATATATATATATATTTATACATATATATATTTATACATATATATATATACATATATATATATGTAGATTGCTTCTAAAATAGTGATGAACATATATATATATATATATGTAGATTCCTTCTAAAATAGTGATGAATTGAACCTTTTTTGAATGAGAGGGATACTTGGTATAATGTTTTTGATTGATGGGTAAATGATCAACGCATGGACGATGCTTCACCCCCGGTGATTTATCATGGATAGTGGCATGATATGAATTTCACTAATTCATGCCATTATAGTGGGATAATCATCCTCCCATTCTATATATATATATAACAATATAACCACTATGATAAAATCATGGTTGATATCATTTTCATCCAAATTACTAACAGTTATCATAGTGATTATAAAGTAATTTGGGATGATGTAATGGGATTAACAATTATCCCACAGTTATATCAACAACGGGGTTTTCATTCGTGGTTAAATGATCATTAATACTAGCATTATAGTGATACGACCAAGGCCGGGGCTGCCACCCAGAGGTTTATCATGTCACCAACTCTTTAAGGTTTTTTTAGGGGTTGTTTGGGGTTTGTTTAGGGTTTATCTAGGGTTTCATTTAGGGTTTTTAGGCTTTTACTTTTTACCACAGTTTCGATAAGATCTTACTTAGGGTTTCATGTCAGATTTAGGTTTTAGGATTTAGGATTTACGGTTTAGGGTTTTGTGTTTTGGATTCGAAGCTTCGCCCTAATAGTAAATTAACAACTCTAAAAAACTATTCTTTTCTATTTCGAAATCGATTAGATTTCCTTCTGAAATCTAGTCAAAATATTGCAAAAAAATGGATTTCGAAGCTTCCCCTATTCTTTTCTATTTCAAAATCGATTAAATTTCCTTCTAACATCTAATTAAAAGATTGCCAAAAAATGGATTTCGAAGCTTCCCCCTAATAGTAAATTTAAAACCCTAATATAAAAAACTATTCTTTTTTTCTATTTCAAAATCGATTAAATTTCCTTCTAACATCTAATTAAAAGATTGCAAAAAAATGGATTTCGAAGCTGCCCCCCAATAGTAAATTTAACACCCTAATATAAAACTATTTTGTTCTATTTCAAAATCAATTAGATTTTATCTTAAAATCCAACTAAAATATTGCCAAAAAAATGGATTTCGAAGCTTCCCCCTAATAGTAAAATTTAAAACCCTAATATAAAAAACTATTTTGTTCTATTTCAAAATCAATTAGATTTTCTTTTAAAATCTAATTTCAATATTGCCCAAAACTGGATTTAAATTACACACCTTAGTATAAAACACATTTTTTTTTTCCGACCTTAAAAGACGGACCCTAACACAAAACACCCCGGGGTTGATAGTTTTTATTATTAGGGGGTGAAACCCTGAAATGGTAGCTTCATTTGTAAATTGTTTTCTAAAGGGGATCAACTAAAAATCAAACTAGCCAACCTCAAATTTTCCAAAATTGGAGACAGACCCTAGTTTTTATTATTTGGGGGGGGTTTAGTAATAGGGGGAAGGGAAAGTGCACTTCCCCGGGCAGCACCCCGGTCCTGGCCGTAACAATATATGAATTAATGGTAGTGGGTTATATTCTGATAATGATACAGTGATTAGTAATCCACTAACAAAGTTAATGTAACCATTAATCACTATGATACTATGGTGGTCAATATCATTATCATCCAGATTACTATAGTGGTTAGTACAATGATAACCGGAATATCATGAGTGGTTATATCATCATTAACTACTAACATTATAACTACTATAGCGGCACTATAGCGGCACTATAGCGACACTATAGCGGTTAGTCTAAATGGGATATAACCACTAACAAAGTTATATGATAATATAGTGTTTCATGTCTTTTTCGTCCAAATTACTATAGTAGTTAATTGTCATCATTTATAGCCAGTGATTCCCATGATCATTCCATTTCTGGAGCCTCCTTCAGCACTGCGCGAAGCTGTCGCAGGCGCTTCGGCGGCCGACGGCCGGCTCTTCTGTCACGGCTGCGGAGCGCGCACGGTGGCTGGGTGTGTTGATGGGGATGGTGCAGAGACAAGAAACGTGGTTCGTTGAAGCATCAGCAATGGTGATTTAAGCAACACAAGTTGGAATTTGTTGATTTCAACTGGGAAAAACCATGGAAAAAACCACTAGGACGGGGATTTCGGATGACAGCATGGTAACCTGGGAGTTGACCACGCATGAATCAGAAGTCATCTATGAGAACCAAACATGACTAGCTGCGACATCCTTGAACAAAATGGAGGTCTATATAAACATATATAAACAAGATAGCCAATTTCACATAGCACTGTTAAATTACCAGAGGGTATATCCCAGTACTGTGCCCATTTTTGTTGCATAAAAGATGTTGTTGGTCCCGGCAAAGATGCACTTTATCTTATTCAGCGAAGAGTTGCTGTTTCTGGAGGAAATGATGTTGATCAAATACGTTTCAACAAGCAAATTGTATATGATATGAGCTATATATATATATTTGATATAGTAAACCCTAAACAGATCGAGAAGTAAACTTCTAAATGTCATTTTTGATTTCTTTCTGGGGCTGGATTGGTTTCAGGGAGAATCTGCAAGAATCCCCGCTTTGTTAAATGGAAAGAATCCCCTGGGTTTCCCTGTAGATTTCCCTTTTAACCAATCCATGAATGAAATCAGATCTGCTGGGTCACTATCTGCCAATCTCTTCACCAATGTTGGGTCATGTGTAGCTAAAACACCCAATGTAGACTTGGGTCACTTGAAGAACTCCAATGTGGATGGATTGTAATCATACACCTATTTTAGAAGATGGATTTATCATTTATCTCACTACACGTTAAACTTTGTTTGCCGATCGCAGAATTGCTTGAAAGGAACATCTACACGACACTAGTCGGACACGTTTCGATATTTCATAATACCGTCCATGGTTTTTTGTGTTTCAATTTACCCTCTGGTAAACTAACATAGCTATGGAAAATTGCCATTTGTAGTGGATTTACCCATTGAAAATTGTGGTTTTTCCATAGCTATGTTAGTTTACCAGAGGGTACCTTCCCTGGTTTCAAGCCATTCAAATTCGATGAAAATCCCCCGCCAAGGCGATAGTGGATGGCCTTGAGCGGCCATGCTGGGGCCCGATTTTCGGCAGTTCAGATCCATTCTTTTTGAGGGCAACTATCTAGATATAAAATATGTATACTAGATAACTATATTATATATTATATATATATATATTACATACACACACACACACTAGATATCTAGAAAAACCAAAAACTATTGATTATATCTATGTACACATATACACATCTAAATGTTGAATTCATATTGCAGATAGTTTTTTGCGAAAACCCAAAATGATGCCGAAATGATCCCAAATGTCGAAATTCAGCCCACTGAAGCCCTAAACTTCTCACGAATACATGCGTACACAAATACATACATACGTACATACATAAATACATGCACATGGATCCATGCATGCATACTTATGGGGATACTAATTTGTATATATATATATATAAACACACACATATATATATATTCATTATATATATATATATTTATGTGTACCACATACTAACATTTATGCTAACTCATGGACATATATATATACATATCTATATGAATATAGATACTGACAGAAATCTATCTATCTATCTACATAGCATGCATTCTCCCCCAGAATCTTTCTATAAATGGGGATTCCAGCTGTAGGCTGCGCGGCCTGCGGTGCCACCGATGGCGTGGAAGTCACTGATGCGCCATGGCCGGTTTTAGCAAGGATATGGTCTTGATAGTGGTGTTTATAATGGGGAATATCATGGGAAAATCATCTATACATTTTATGATATGAGGATGGTGTCGTTTTATTAATTACAAGGCCATGAATCATAAGTAACCTGTGAGAATCAAACATGGCTAGCTGGGAGTCCGAGAACTAGCCATGGAGGTTTCTAGCTGAAAAAGTCCTCTTTTTTCGTGGTTTATGATATGAGATATATCCACGAACTAGTAACGTATCCATTTGAGCTTGTCTGAAAATGGGACCCCTAAATGGCAATTCTAATGGTGGAAAGGATGACACACCCATGTATTCTATCGGCATTTGGATTTTGATGCTTGATGTAGCCATCATTTCTTTAGTTCTCCAACAAAAAGGACAAACCATGTTGAAATATGGGGATATGATGTGCAAACTCAGGGATAGAACCCACGAAACCGGCATATCACCAGTAGTAGTTCTCCGGGCGCATTCAAACAATCAGGGATTCAAACAACAACGCGTCGACGTCGGGGTTCGACATGACCCGAGCACATCCACATCCACATCCACATAATCATAATCATCCCCACCAACACCACCACCACCATCATCATCATCAACATCATCATCATCATCATCATCATCACCATCATCATCACCAACATCATCATAATCATCATCACCATCATAATCATCATCATAATCATCATCATAATCATCATAATCATCATCATCATCATCATCATCACCATCCTCATCTTCATCTTCATCTTCATCATCTTCATCACCATCACCATCATCATCATCATCATCAGCATCATCATCATCCTCATCATCATCCTCATCCTCATCCTCATCCTCATCCTCATCCTCATCCTCGTCAGCACTGCTATCTAGAGCTGAAGAGCGTACCATCAAGGGTGTCTTGCAAGTTATTCTACAAAGTTGAAGAGCGTAGCATCAAAAATCGCAGAAGCAAGAATGTTATTTCCCCCTGGAACCCCCCCACCACCCCCAGATCAGCCGAGCAAAGACAAGGTACATCCAAAACTGTTATGAAGTCAGCAACCACCAGATGGACTGCGACACAATGATTGCTGCTTCTCAGCAAGTACACATAGGTCAACGCCAGCCGAAGCGCCAAGTCAATGACATCCATGGGCAATGAAGTCTACAGAAGCGGTGAAATATTGCTGATGTTCAAGGTATGAATATCAATCAGTTGTCATGAATGAAACATGTACAAAACTTGGTACTATTTAGCGAGGTTTTCAATCGGAACTTGAATTCCCTGCATCAACAGGGTAAAATGCGGCGCCTACGACGTCTTGCGTTTCCCTGTGCGACATGGTTTCGAAAGCCAAATGTCCTGTAATTTATAGGACAAAACGAGCGTGTTCTGCGCGACGAACCCCGACGTCCGAGCCAACAACAAAAGGTATAGATTGCATTGGGTACGCAGCGCCGATAACTAGGCGGAATGCAATGAACAATACAGGAACAGTGGAAACGCATAGATCAAGAAAGCAGGGGACGTGGGTAGTGATGTTCTAAAGAAAAAACATTACACAACACTGTAAACACCAACCTTTTACGCACTTGAGGGTTCTTCTGTAGATGAATGGGTGGATAGATATTGAGATAGATCGATGGATGGCATGGTAGATGGATATATGTCCAAGATCGGGGAGTGCCCAAGGGTTTCCCCGTGAAAAATCGAGGGGGTTGCTGGAAATTTTGGGAGTTTTCTGGCATCAAATCCAAGAAAACCATAGGCATGGATGATTTACACATAGTCGTGGATATTGACGATATAATTTGTCATAGATTCTCATTATAGATACCAAGGGGGTAATCAAACCTGGCAATGGACATCCCTGACATCCCCTATTTTATAGATGATTCCCTATGTTTTCCCAGCTAGAAACCTCCATTTAGAGAGCATACCCTCTGGTAATTTAACATAGCCATGGAAAATCACCATTTTTGATAGGTAAATCAACGAACCAAATGGCCATTTTCCATAGCAAACTGATAAATCACTAGAGGGAAATTCCAAGACACCTGGTGGATGACACCACGGTTGTCCCGTTTTGATTCAAGGCACGTCTTCCTGTGACCTCGCCCACTTCCGCGATGAGAGCTTTGTCGCGCGGGGGCACTCTGACATCTTTGCAGCAAACATGGTGATTCAACTAACAAAAATGTGATTTAACTAACAAACATATCTTTAAATGGTGAACATGGGCTTTTGTCGAGTAAAAACTGGGATTGAACCAGCAAACAAAGGAATCGAAGAAAAAACATCGTGATTTGAGTCTGAGTAGCAAAAAACGGGGATGCGCAGAATTGATTTCAAGAAAAATGAAGATTGAACAACCACAGTCGTTGAATTTCCAGCCAAAATATCGTTGAATCGACTGATCCGGGGGTACACCATGAATGAATTATGATTCAACAAGATCAAACATGATATAGGAGGACCAGGGAAAATGTTAATTTGTTGGGTTACCCAACGACTTAGGAAAGCAATTGGTCGTTTATTGCAATGATGCATTTTTTGTTGATCTGAATGGGATTTTCTTGGCACGTAGGAGATGTTCTGAGACCCAGTTGATTTCTTGAGACCGGGTAATTTTTGGCTGGTGCACTCTTCCAAACCCATCCAAACTCATGTGTGCGTCGCATGGTTCAGTTTGCCCATTTTTCAAACTCCAAAGCGAATTTCAAAACAGAAAGAAACACTGCATGAGAATTCGTTGGGGTACCTTTTTAAGTGGCTTTGATTTTGGAATTTGACAATACTTGGCAAACAAAACCTTCACATTCCATTTTGAAATCTCGAACATGTTCCGAAATATTTCACGACCTGCAACCGGTTTGCATGGCGATCACAACCACCACCCACATACGCGTGTACCCTTGTCAGACTGATAGCAATTTAATATGAACGTCATAGAGGCAATTCTGACCGCAGGTCTGAAATCAAAGCACCACATTTGGCACCAATCCATGATATTGCGCTCCATGAAGTGCTTGCTGCTTTTGAGGCTTTTTCACAACCATCATCAGCATTCCAACTTGCCAGCTGACACAACGGATGTGTTGGGTCCTGTCATTAAGCCCGCCCACACTCTGCCGACACCTGGTAAGCAGGGGTATACCCCAGCATATCCAGCTATACGTGGAAGAACTCTAGGTGCCCAATAAACCAGGGACATCCATTGCTTTTAGGAAATGGTGACAGAATCATTAAAATCCCAACTGGCTATGGAATAAAATAAGCACCATCCTCAGATGACATGGTAAACATGGCATGGTTTACACCAAATGGATCCAGATGGGATTCAGAATCTGTTCGTCTATCAGGGGTCCAGACATTGTTTGGGTACATTGGATTTGATATACATATTATGCTGATTATGCAAGTATCCCCCATTTCAGGATCACCATTTTTGCAAAACCACCATTTTTTCTCATGGAATTGCAAGTCTTGCCTGGTAAGGTCACAATTTGTGTTGCTGAAAAATCACCATTTTGCGATGACCCTCCGGGCCCTGAGGTGCGTCTCTGCCCACGCACCGCGCCTCCTCCAGTTCGGCCGGGGCGAATCCGGCAGCGACGTCCATGCGCGTGGAGTGCCTTGGTGATGGATGGGGTTGGGGTCGTTGGGGTGTAATATATTTTTGCTAACTGATGGGGATATCACCACTATGATCATGATCATGATCATCATGATCATCATCATCCTGAAGTATATAGACCGAATGTCGAATTTTGAAACATGTTTCATTCATGTTTCCAGTTTAGAGTTTAGAGATGATGTTTGAAGTTTCTTTTTGTACTCTAGGATGACTGCATACAAACAAATACTGTAAATACATGAATAAATAAATATATACATGAATAATTGAATAAATAAGTGAACCAAGTGAATAAGAAAATAGATCAATATGATGATATGATGATATGATACGACATGGGTTTGGTTATACAACGTGATGGGATACACTTGGAAAATAAGAGGGACACAATTTAATTACAATATATATATAATACCAACCATATGAATTGGATTTGGGCAAATAAACGCAGTAGAACTACACCCCCAAATGCCATGGTTCACCAGGGGAAAATGATCGTCAACTCAAAGAGGCGGACGACCATCGAAGCAGCTGGTGATCACCGTGATGCGATTATCCCCAACTGCACCAGGGTAGATGGTGAAATTTAGGAAGACCAATCGGAGTGAACACTCCAACATCGGAATTATTGCCATCCCTCAACCCACAGGTTCAACACCAATAGATCATCAAAACCCGACCCCAGCATATTGGCAAGTATAACCCCCACGAACAGAACCAAGCAAAATGCATATGTTTAATGGCGCAGGTTGCAAAAAAGGATCGATGTCGTTTTGAAGTGAATCGGAATGTCTCTACCAACAAACTGGCAAGACCAATTTTCTGGTAACATCCATGCGCAAAACATTGATACAGGTTTTTGGCTGGTGATTTAACATCATTTTTTGTTTTCCAATTACATAATCATTGGGAAAATCACCTCAAATCCTAGAACATGTTTTTGGGAAAACCGGTCCAAATTCTTGGGGGTAGTTTATACGTTTTTGTCCCAACAAAAACACATCCATTACATACATATATATATAGATATATATATATATACATATATACAGTACAACATGTAGAACATATGAAGATCTGGTATGAAAATTGACACTACCGAGGTTACAGGTGCTAACCGTTCTTGAACCATATTTGTTGTTCCAAGAGGCTCAAGTGGTGGACGTGGCTCGCCACGTGAAACCGAGCTTTCCCAAGTTGGGGACTTGAAGATGTCGGCGGAGAGGTCGTTTCAACAAGGATTCCTGAGGCTTGTCACTGCAGATGGGCGCATTTTGGGTGACCCTACAGAGGATGGGCAGTCGCTGTTGAGGCTGTTGAGTGAAGGGCTCAGAGAGGAAGAGTGCCTCACTGCTGTTGTACTTCAAGCGAAGCTGGCAGTAACAGAAAAGATGGGTCCCTGTGGCGAAGGCGGCGCCTTCGCTTTGTGGTGCTGTAGTGGCAACAGGATAATCACATGGGGCCATCCAGATTATGCTGCTGACAGCTCTGCAGTGCAAGATCAGCTCAGGAATGTGCAGCAGGTCCAGGGCACATGCGCATTTGCTGCGATCCTGGCAGATGGATCTGCGGTTACATGGGGCTATCCAGATTGTGGTGGTGACAGCAATGCAGTGCAAGATCAGCTTCTGAAACTCTAGGAAAACGTTTATGTCGTATTTCTGCCTGTGTTGGATATTTGCAACGTTTTCATACGCAAAAAGAAGCCGCACGGCTAGGAGGCCGCGGTTGCCAGGCTGTGATTTTAGTTTATGTAAATGATGATACAATAGTTTGTTGCTCCAGTGCAGCAGGATTTGGATTTTGGATAATTTAGAGCGCGGCACGGGGGAATATCAGTTCCATTCAAATTGATTTCTCCTTGCATGTAACGACAAATAGCTTTTGCCCCTGTTTTTTTTGGACCAACATGTGGGTCGCTTGCTGAGAGGGGCTTGCTGTCAGGTTTGCCAATTCCGGGTAGATCGCTAGATCCCTTTTTTTAGTTCGGAAACTCCACAAGAAAGCGATGTTGCTGCCAAACAAACCATGATTTTTTCTGGTTACCCAAATCCCCAAGAAACATATATTTCATGGGCTTTTGAAAGCAAAACCATAATTTTCATCATAATTTTCATCATAATTTTCATCATAATTTCATCATATTTCATCATCATTTCATCATAATTTCGACTTTCCAAACCCTTTAAGAGCAGATTTTTGCAATGTCAAACAACTTTGACGCCGCGAGCCATCTCGAGCCATCGCGAGGTCTGTTTCGGTAGTGGCCTTGGAACGACCGGAGGAGTGGGAAGAAACTGCCACCAGCCATGACTGGGAATGGTACCCTCTGGTTATTTAACATAGCCATGGTATAGATGGCCCATTTATAGATGGTTTACCTATTAAAAATGGGGATTTTCCATGGCTATGTTAAATAACCAGATGGTAAACATACCCTCTGGTAAATAAACATAGACCCTGAGAATAGCAAATTTTTAATGGAACCTAATCTTCCAACCCCTATCTGGCAGGGTCTATGTTAATTTACTGGAGGGTACCACCTATAAAAATGGTGACTGGGGGATGGTTTATCATTATTATTATTATTGATTTACCCACATTGCAACAAAAATTGTAAGCTAACATTTAGATACATTTAGATTTTTTTCCATCTTGAAATTGTTTTAAAACGATATTTTTCGAAGACTAATATGATTCTAGAAAACACAGTATCATTTTTGCCAACGTTCGTATCAATGTTACCTAACCTTTACATACATATATACCTTTGTACATTTTACCAATGTCACACCAGATTGAACATTTTTTAAAACACCACTGGTATTTGTTACGATATTTTTCCAGACCTTGCCCACATTTGAAAATGTATCAACAGCGACTTCATCGGCAGACCAGTCCCAATAATGCTTTATACGAATGCGAACCACACCAAAAATGGGCAACATGTCTTCTTCGTGAAGTTGCAAGTTGCCCAGGTTTTTCTGAATATGTTGTTTTTTTTTTCCCCCGGAAGGATGGAAGTAACAAGAAGAATATGGAATTGTGGAATTGAACACTGTCATTTTCTGTGAGTTGGACAGCAGGTCACCCTGTGGAATTGTGGAATGGGTTGGAAGTTCCCCTCGGGAAACTGCTGGGTTGAGGTGGAAAACATCATGGTTGACTATGCCTTCACTGCTTATTGGCTGGCCATTCAAAACCCTTGGTACTTCCGTGCTTGGATTCCAACTTTGAGTTGGTGATATCCAAAAATTGGTTGAAGGGACATTTTTGGAAACCATCATTTTCATGCTAAAACTAAAACACCTAGGTTTTCCTGCGTTTTTCCCTTAACACCATCTTAAATCAATCCATTGAGATCATCCGGTCATTTCTCAGCTATGGGAACCACAACGTTCTTTTCGGGCTCCGGGGCCAGGACGGGGGCCTCTTGTTGCGCGTTCTGCCCAACGTGGTGGCGCGCCCCGTCGAGAGCGAGCCAGGCACTGCACGTACGTACGTGCATAGACATGGCATATACATGTATTTCTAGTTGTTCATTTGGGTTTCTCTGAAGGGCACCCCCAGTTGCGAAGTTCTTATGATGTCCGCATGTAAGAAAGCATTTTGCGGAATTTCCGGGGTTGTTGGTAACATATCGGTCGGTTTGTTTGAAATCGGGTACCCAAAAATCGTCCCATACCGATGAGTGGTTGAATTCCTACTATTTGATGGAGTTAAATGAAAATTTCTACTGGATAATTCCCCACTTCTACAGGTTTACCAAATATTTTTCATGATTCAATCACCATTTTTTTGCTGATTTAGATCGCACTTTTATGGTGCTTTAAAGCATCATTTTGGGTGGGCCTGCAGGCAGTCTCTCGGCGCCCATTAGCCTGGCGGAAGAGCAGGATCAGGCTAGGGATTTTCCAGATCTTTTCAGGTTTCCAGGATGTACCCTTTGGTATCTCCATTTCTATCCATTTCTAGGTTCAGGTTGGATTTATATTATGGATTTATATACGTATCTTTTCTATGGATTCTATGGATTTTAAATGGATGTACCATCTGGTAAAGAGGTACCATGGGTTATAGTGGATTCTCGCGGACTCTTCTGGAAATCCATGGATGTACCTGGTGTCATCAAATACGGCATGAAAATCACTGAACTCCATGGAGGTTTGGTTCGCGAACATCATTGAACTAAATATGGTACTGGGATTTTCCAACCATGTTTGATTACCAGAGGGTGGGGACGAGGATGTTTCATGGGGACATCATGGGGGAGTTTGGAATGTATGGGAATGTAGAGAAGTAAAACATAACTGGGATGTGATAAAGATTAGTAAAGCAACTATCAAAGCAAATAAAGTGTAGTAAAGACCGACTAAAATTTAGTGGTACTCTGAACCTTTTCTATCTTTCTTGGGAAAATCATATATTTATTTCCAGGCTTTCACTCTTTCAAACTATTTGGAGGTTCCGAAACCAGTGATATTGCACCAGCACATACAATAGTGAATGGTTTTATTTAAGGGAACATGTGCTGGACACCATTGTTTTTTCTCATCAAAAGCTACAGGAAAATAGGGTAAACTCTACATCCCATATAGTTCCAGTTTATGGCCCCCGAAAAAAGTCATCCATTCACCCATCACTTGATGTTTCACCGTTGGTTCGATTGAGTCCTAGCGTCGTACCCGTAGGCAATGATATGATTCCGTGAATTTGGGGCACCAGGGGGAAACAGAGTCAGAGTATCACTAGTATCACTGGGAAATATGGCTTCATATGACTTCATATGACTTCAACTGGAATGACTCGGCTAGTGATGCTAATGTCATCATGTCTTCATAGAAGACATGGCAGCTGGTGGGACTGCCAGCACAGTCCCAGCGCCTACCGCGCCACGGTAGTAGGAGTGGGAACTGCCGCCCGAACCTGCCTGTGATGCCTTTGTCTCCAGACTCCAGGTGGGGTAGCTGCACCTGCCACGGGGAGAGGGGCCCTTCTTGGAATTAGCCTATAGCCATTGCAGCCCAAAGAATCTCATGAGGCTTATTGGCCGGGATTTGAGAAAATACAATCATGCAACAATCATGGGATATAACTTTTAAATAACACCGTGTATAGCCAACAAGACAGTGAACATGCGTCTAATGAAGAGACATGGGAACATACATATAAATATACATATTTAATAAATAGTAAATACATTTACATACACAACAAACTCGAGGTCCAACCACCATTTGTATCCCCAACGCCCAACAGTGGATGTTTGACAGTAGACATGACCACTTGGTGTTGTGGTATCTTTGCCCGTACGATCAAGGTCTCTGCTCGTCATGTTTCATGGATGCCAGGTGGCTCTACCTTTCGAACTTCAGTAAACAGGCATTGCTTACTGGAAACTTCCCCAGAATGACAATTTTCCCATTCAAACCTCCATTTAGGGGATTTCCAGTTGCCACTTTTGATTGGAGTGTAAACACCAGAGATGCTCAATAGACTACGAATAAGATTCAAAACTAACTACTTTACTTGGAAGAATATTCAACTCATGATAAGCACTTACTAACCAGCCTGGTTCTAAATGGGACAACGGACTTACGAGCACCCAGATTGCTTATCCTCCGGTCATCACTTACACGTAAAAAGGGGGATGTATCAGCCAACCATGTCTGCCAGTACAATCCCGATGAAATCCCCAGTGGTTCAAATTCGGCATTTCTTGGCTTTGCAAAAAACATCTCCAAACATCCCAAAGTTTTTTCCATCGCTTGGCTTTTGGATCCCCAAAAAGTGGTGGCCCCGCACCTGGAATTCCTGGGATCGTTCCATACGTCCAGGCCTCCACCCGCGTGGAAGCGTTGAGTGGTGGGCACTGCGTGATTTGTGCCGAAGACATCTTGGAGGCGTTCGACTGAATTTTGTGGGCAAAGTTGTGGGAAATCATCATTTTTGGAGTAAATATTGGGTAAATGAACGAACTAAATGGTCATTTTCCATAGCAAACTGTTAAATTACTGGAGAGTACACTTGATGGAACTAAAGTACTTTAGTCACACGTATTGTAGTCCTTAAGATATATACTGATTTACTGGCTTGGTGTGAATCTTGTGCTGTAAAAGGGAAGACATGCTACCAGAGGGACAATGATTTTCAAAAGCTGGCGGGACTTTGGGGTCCCCTCTTATTTAAGACGCGCCCAGTTAGAAGATGGGAAACATTTCACAGCAATGCCTAGAAAAGAGCTGAAAACCACAAAAAATTGGCCACTTTTGCTTCTGATTCACTAATACCATCCACATGAAATCAGCTTTCGGGCAGCCCAGACCTGCAATCGGAGCCATTGAGTTCCCCCGATAGACTCGCAGGGCGCGCCTTCCCCATATGTGGGGTCCAGAGTTGGATGACCATCGACCATTAATCCCATGTAACTTGATGTAACTTGATGTAACTTGACCCTGGCACATATACCCCAAATCCACGTGGGTGAACACCTAACAATCCTAACAGATCCTAACAGGTGTTGGTTATATTCCCATGGTATCCCCAACAATTTTTCCCATGATATTCCCATGATCTTCCTGAACATCCACTGCCGCAGCATGGGACGCCGGTGGTCACGCTGAATTGCCAGCACCATTTTCACGAGGTGAACAGCTCCGATTGCGGTGGAAGGGACGTATGTGGGGCTTGCCACAGTTGTTGTTTGGGACGTGCACTACTATTCATGTGGAATGTTATTTGGGAAATCCTGTTAACATGGGACTGTCACTGTCATATTTTGTCCTGTGTTTGTGGCAAGTGAACAGTACCATTTATCACAGAATTGGATGGATGATTTACATGGGAAAACCCCATGTTTAATGGTAAAACCCATGGTTTCCTGTAGATTTTCCCTTAAACCAATCCATTGAATTTATATCCAGTTACCCTGCCAGTAGGCGCGTGGCGCGTGGACACTATGGGTGATTTGTTCAGGTGGAGCAACATGAAACAACTCAGATGGTCCCCTCCTGTAGCAGTTTGATGTGGTTCTCCGAATGGGAAATCATGGATTTTCATGGATTTTCCACATCTAAACGTTTACCATCGTTTACCCCAGGTTATCTCCAAATATTGTTTAGACTTTTCTGTGTATTCAGTGTGTCAAGCTGAGTTCCACAGGATTCTCCAGTGACCAGATGGTAAAAAAATCCGATGTTTCTAGCCCCCCTAAAATTCGGGCCATGGCCTGGAAAAAACCGATATTTCAAGCTGAGAGCCCCACTATTTTTCTGCCAGCCATCGAACTCGGTTGGTGAAAGATGTCGAGTTTTCTTCATCTTTTGGGTGCAGCCAGGTGATATGATCAGTCAAATTTAACCCGCCCGCGATTGAGGATTGTATCCGACGCTGGTTGACGCGAAGACACACCTGTCCGACCTGTAGGCCGACGTACGGCGGTTACATGGTAGCGACAAAAAAAATGTGGGGGAAACCCAACACCAGGCTTTCTCCAGGAGAAATCCTCGTTTCAATTACGATAGGATCATGATCCAAACCGCCTTTGGAATGTTTTTCAGACGGGGCACTCATGGGGGGCAGGTTTTTGCAGAGGTTTGGGGAGAGTTTTCAATGTTTCTTCTGCATGAATGATCATCAATGACTATCAATGCTCGAATTCTGTTTGCCATGAACAAATATGGTCACCCCCTTTATGTTCTACCTGAGTTCTGTTTTGCTGGTATTTGTAGTTAAAACAGATGCACGTTTTGCACAAGCAATTTTTTCGGTTGGGTGTTGCTGGTTGTCATTTGTGCCCATCTACTGGTCACTAAACATCCAAACAGAGCAACATCCGATTCCTGACGCAGGATGGAGCTCGAGGTCGATGATGTGAGGCAGTGCGTTTGTTCCATTTTTCACGAAATGGGTGATAGTTTCAATAGCAAACTGTGCTAATAGCTACTGGAGGGTAGCCATAAAATATCATAGAATGAGAATCTAAAACCTAAAGGGAAACATGATGATGAAGCCAATGGGATTTCTGAACAGGGCGTTTCTAGGGATCTGGCAATGGTGGTTTAGCTTTAAGTGTTGGAAGAAGATGGAAGAAGTGTTGATGACTATGGCCCACAAAGCAGCTTGATACTATCGATCTAGTCCTTTTTGCGAACCCAACCTCCCAGTTTTTTTTGCTGACATATCCACTAGCAGTTGGGCTAGAATGCTAGAAGTGGCTTGTAGCATCCCCAACTTCCATCGATTTCTTTCCATCTTTGTGGCTTCATTGGCCTGATACCTATTTTCATGGTTTTCACCTCCGCGTTTTTCTCGGGTTGATGGCTTTTACAGGTAAGCACCATCAATCCTCAACGTTTGTGGCTTCATTTGTTTCTCAACCATAAAAATAAACAATAAATGATCTCAAATCATCCAAGAACAATTGGTATTTAAACGTGGCAATCCAACATCCCAATTTCATTCGATGATTTTCCCTATAAACCTCCGTTTAGTTCGAGGAGTTTCCAACCAGCCACGTTTAATTACCAGAGGGTCAATTCCATTTCAGATCCATAGAACATCTTTTTTTAAAATCCATATTAAATCCATATAGATCTGAGTTAGATCTGTATAAATGCATAGAATCCAATGCGTTCTACATGATTTATCTTGATTTAATCCAAACATTTATACAACATACAAATCCATACATCTGTATCAATGTAGAACCTGATTTCTCCAACATATTTTTGTCAACTCCCCCGACTCCGCGTACCCCAAGGGGTCTCAAGCTGCGCTGCAGGTATCTGCGCAGCATCGGACTCAAGGAGGAAGCGGAGGCATTAGAGAAGGCGGCCCATTTGGGCAGTCTGGGTACTTACTATCAGTCTGGATGAATTTGAGGATATAGATATTAACCATTGGAAAATACCAGTCTGGATTTGGTATATCTCAGGATTTCTTAATAACTTACTATGTTAAATAACATGAGATGAATTACTATGATTGGGAAACTATATATTATATAGTTAACTATGGTTTATGGTAGAGATATAGTCTATAGTTTGGCTGGTGGTTATAGTTAATGGTTTAACGATAGTTGATGGCTAATGTTCATGATATACCCTCTGGTTATTTAACATAGCTATGGAAGCCATGGCCCATAGAAACAGATGATTTTCCCAGCTAGAAACCTCCATTTATTTCATGGAGTTTCCAGTTCGCTATGTTAAATATCCAGATGATAACATCATTTATGGTTCATAATCTAGATATATAATGATATCTTACATCATTTATGGATATAATAGTCCATGATTTGAGGATATAGAATGATATCTAATGTGGGTAAAACAAGAATAAACCATCCCCAAATCACCATAGGTGGTATAAATCATTCTTTTATCCACATTAACATCATTTATGGTTGTAATAGTGAATGATTTGGTACTTACTATCCATGATGACATTTTTTTTGGGTGCTTAGTATCCATGATCATCACAATGATATGGTTAATAGATGGAATATGTAAGAACTATAAATAGACCAGACATAGAGGTTTTTTCAAAGGAATCTATCATCATTATATATCATCTAAAGTCTATAATTACTATAATTAATCAGGATTCAATCATGATATCAGGACGTCACTGGAATGATCATGAGTGGTTGGGAATCATCCCCAAACGACCTATTTTCCGCCAGATTGAGGAGGGAGCCAGTTGGAGCTACGAAAAAGCCCTGATTGGTTCATCCACCGTGGAATCTACTGGGAAGATGTTCAACACTTTTTTGGACCATCTAAGGCAAGGCATTTTTGTGAATGGCAAGCATGAAAACTTGTGACCCGCTTGCCCAGCCCATTGAAAATATGGGGGATGCTGGGGAGGATGAGACTGAAGCCTGGTTGATTTTTGGGATAGGAGGGTTACCCCCCCCAATTTTTGGGAGGTCATCTGAAGAGAAATCCAGGGTTGACATGATTGGACTTGGTGGATGTATGATGATGTATAGAATAAACAACAAGTGGTGATCAATCACCATTTATAGAAATACATATTGGGAATGTTAGCATGTACATATGTAGGAGCTAAAGTCTAAAGTGGTTGGACAGTCATTTGACAAATAAAGAACAATATTTTGACAACGACAACACTTAGTTACGGCAAACATGATCATGACTAAAAAAGTGCTAACAATCATAGTAATTAAAGTAATTTGCAACACAAGTGAATGGTAGATACTATATACTACACATATGTTGATAATAATCCCGTCCCCCGAATATTAAACACCCTTCATTAATGGTCACATTTGTGAATTAATTCCCTACATCCACCATGGTTTCTGGGGGAGTGTTCAACCGTGAATGTGGGAAGGGGTTATCCCATTCAGACTCCGTTGATATTCATATCATATATCTCATTCACATTCCATCAAGATTCCATTATATACCATCTAATGGATATCAGATGACTATCCCATTCTAGGGATAGATTATGGATATCAGAATAAAGATGGATAGTCTAAAAGATAGATTATGGATATCCCATCAGATATAGGGATGACTATCCCATATTATGGATATCAGATGACTATCCCACTTTAATCCCATATGTAAAAAGATCGGAAGTCTACAGGAGACGAGGCGTCTCAAAATGGGCAGATTTACTCCCCGAGCATTGCCACGTAATGGCTGGATTTTCCATTGCCAGGTTTGATGACCGGAGGAAAACCCAACAAAATTGGGATTTAGATATATAATTATAGCGATCCTGGAGTAGATAAAATAAAAAGAATTTTCAAAGATTCAAAGTCAAGGGAATGTTTTTGAAAGTCCCATATTCTATCTACTTTTTGTGGATGACTATATATCAAAGCAACCATTTATGTGGATGTAGTGGAATAAAATGGAATGGAATGACACCCCCAAAAGGTGACCCCCCAAAAAGTGACCCCCCCAAAACTCAGACCGAGTCCAGATTTGTCTTTGTAAAAGTGGTTCTTAAAAAGTGATTGTCCGGTGTTTAAGTAAGCCCTTGCCAAGGGTCACTTGATCAGACCCCATTCCCCAAGGGTTCCGACTTTCCGAGCGAAATGGCGGTCAGAGACTGGTGAACCACCTGTAACCCCATCAGCCTCAGGTGAAAAGAGAGCGCTTGGCCCTGGAACAACAGCAGCAGGCACCGGTGCACCACACATCTGCCAAAGTTTGCCAGGGGGGTTCGTCCAAAGATGGGCTATAGCCCAAAATACCAATTTCAATGGTGATACTCAATTGGCTTTATATGTAGCGGAAAAGCTGGAATTCTGTCACCGATCAATTGAAGTTTCAATTTCCAGCATCTCCGCGACATCGAAAGTCTAGATGGTGTGCTGACGTTGCAATTCTACTCTTCGAGTTCCTCAAACTGGGCCTAAATGACAGGGTCAATAAAGCTTGCTGGGAACAGAAAACGGTGAAGAACATCCATTTGAAGTTCATTTTCCAAATGAGACCAGGGTGATGGCCACTTTTGCTTTTTTGGGTTGCCGAGAATGTCAAGCCCGCAGCAACAGACGTATATCCCATCCTGGGTTCTTCCAGATGCTGGGTTCCAGGCGGCTGAACGCCGACGCTGGGTGGAGCGACTTGGCATTTTTCGAAGAACTTCAGTGGTTCAATCAGAAGTTTATCACTGCAGAATTTTCCCCCCATTTTTCAATGGTGAATTTCCCCATTTTTCAATGAGAGTTTGAATTTCAATGATAAATCAATGTCACCATTTCATTTTATATTAATCAATGATTTTTCATGGAACATCTCAATGGACAAATCGTTTGTGCAGAAATCCCCCATTTTTTGCCGATGAGCCAGGTCCATGCGGCGTGGAGAAGCAGTTCACTTTGGCCTGGCTTGTGGCGCTTGTACCATGGCGATCTGGGAGTTTTTTTCCAGGGAAGCCAGCCATGTTTTTTGAGTTTTTTGACCCAGGAACACATGGAGGTTTCCTAAAAATGGGGATAGCCCCAAATCATTGAAAGCCATGGTTTTGAGATTTTGAATCATCTTTTGATGGGGAGATGTTTTGGTATATACTGTAACCAACAATTGAGATGGGATGGAGACGGGTTCGAGGCATGAGTGGAGTTTCTAAGCCACAGAAAAGGATACGGGCAGGTCTTGCGGTATGGCTATGATTTCAAGTTATTCTGTATGATTTTGAATAGGATACACGGTGTGGGAATTTTAGATGAAATGAAAGTTGTTGTTAGTCCAATTCTTCATTGACTATGTCGTATTTCTCCCAGACAGGTTTGGGAGACTGAGGATATGAATGTAGATGCAGGTCAACCTGCACATGTCAACAATTGTTGGGAATATAGTGAATCAAATTTGAGGCCAGTGGCTGGTCTAGGACATAGGAAGGCATCCTATTTTCTGGTATCTGATTCTAACCCATTCCCGTGAAATCCATGTATGTACATACATTGTATGTACATACATTGTATATATATATACATACATTGTATATATATATATACACATCATATATAATTATTATATCATTCCACCATCCCAGCTTCAGCTCGTAAATTCAGGCGCCATTTCGCCCATGGTCGGGGAGTGCTTTCGCTGCAAGGACTGCGAGGACTTCATGATGTGCGCCTCGTCGCTGAGGTCATCGGTGATTTACCCTCCTAATAATGGGGATTTATGATGATTTATGGGGATTTATAGGGCCCGGGATTTATGGTGATTTATAGGGATTTATAGGGGATATAATGGATAATACCCTCTGGTTATGTCAGACGTAGCTATTGAAAATGACCATAGAAATAGTGGATTTACCCATGAAAAATGGTGATTTTCCATAGCTTTTTGTATGTTTACCAGAGGGTATTTCAGCATGGAAAAGGGGATCGAATGGAAGACAAACCATGAAAAATCACGGTTGAACATGGTTTATAACGGTTTAACATGGTTTAACCATCTAGATAATGGTTTATATGATTTAGTAATCTAAGAGTTTGCCTATGGTTTACATGCACCATTGAGTTCGATGATTTGGCTCATAAAATGGGTGATGTATCGTATCTATGGTAGTAAGTGGATTATAAGCCCAATTTTTGAGTGAGATAAGTAGGGTTAATCCAGCCAATAAATGAGATAAATGGATCCACCATATATATGTGGGAAACCCAATACCATAAACCAACCATTGGGGGACGGTTTGAATCCCAGCCATAAAATGGTGATGACTTGGGGATGGTTTATCGTTGGATCCCTAGAGCATGATTAACCAGAGGATGGAATGGATAGCCCACAGCCCATATATCTGGAGCAGTACGAGTGTGGTAAAGCCAGGCTGCCATGTTTACCCTCTGGTAGTCACTAACAGTTCGCTATTGAAAATGGCCCAGTCATGCCCAGTCGAAATAGTTGATTTACCCAGTAAAAATGGTGGATCTTTCCATAGTTTTTTTGGGACAGTTTACCAGAGGGTACCATCCCCGAGTTTCATCACCAATTCTATGGGGATTTCAACCATCCCCATGGGAAGTAAAAATGGCATAGGATTTCCCTGGGAAAGCCGCCAAGGCCAACGCTTGGTATACACCTGTCGGATCAGCATTTCCAATAACTCTTAACATGTGGAGGTTTCCTAAAATGTGGGTACCCCCAAATCATCCATTTTAGATGGGGATTTTCCATGATAAACAGTCCACGAATGGGGGTACCCCCATGGAAACCCAACAAATTTCATCTATCTCGCCCTCCGAAACCTTCGGAGACGGCCATGGGCGACTCAGGCTCCGAATGTCATAAACACCGGGAGGAATGGCATGCGCCCAGCCATCAATTCACCTCCTTCGGCGTGCCCTGTCCGGAGTCCTGGCCTGCCATCGGAATCGAAACCAAGCGAAAGAGAGTACAAATTGGGGTCATCAATGACTTAATATTCGACATATGCATATACATATATATATATATAATATTGTATATATAATATAATATATATACAATATAATATATATATATATATAAAAATAAATAGATACATAAATAAATACATAAATAAATAAATAAATAAATAAATATAAACATAAACATAAATATAAATATAATATAACATAGTATTTAATATATATATATATAATATCTTATATCATTCCAATGATCCCAATGGATTGATCAATCCTTCCCAGGCTTCCTTTTAGAATTTGGATGGGCAATTTGGATGTCCCAGTGGTCCCAGGTCCCAAATACCAAAAGGGTTTTCCTTTGGAACAAGATCATATTGGAAAATCATAGACAATCATCCCAAGGTCCCAAGGATATTCTTTAATTGTTTATCATTTTCCAATATCTTAATTTTATGAAGATTTCCTTGAGAACCAGAGGTTCTGAAATCTCATGGATTTTTCATCCTTTTCCCTCGTTCAACGTGGCATTTTTGCCTGGTGTTGTGGCTTAGTTCACCCCAGTGAACCTGATGGAGCCCTGACGAGGCGAACCTCCTCCGGGTTTACTCACTGCTGGAGCGCTTAGAGCGGAAAACCATGTGGATTTTCTTGGGATTTACCCTCTGGTAAAGTGACATAGCGAACTGGACAGTTGATCTATATAGCTATAAGTCCGATTACATAACCATTGTGATTACCTATTAAACATGGTGATTTATAGATGGTTTACCTATTAAAAATTATGATTTTCCATGGCTATGTTAGTTCAACAGATGGAAAAAACCGGAACCACACAGGGCATTTCAGTGGGAAGACTGTCGCTGGCGAACCGGAAGATCTTCCAGCCATGTTTGTTGATTTACCAGAGGGTACTAGAATTATATAGCTGGAAACATAGTATCATAGTCTTTTTATATAGATAAACATAGTATCATAGTCTTATAGAATTCTAGAAATAAACATAGCATCATAGTCTTCTATCCAACATTTTTGTTTCAAGATTTTATTGGCTTTATATACTTTGAACATGTACCATCACTGGTTATTCCAATGGTCACTTGGCCATCAGCTCACCAGCTGACCAGAGCAGGCTGCTCCACATCCTCATCTGACATGCCACCAAAAAAGAACATCAATGTTTGTCTTTATAATATATATATATATAACATTATGTATTAAGAATAGGCAGCCATTGTGTTTAGCATCTACCCCAGATAGCGAACCAGGTTGCTGTCCGCTAGCTGGTTCGGCATGTTTTATACGATTCTCAGCCCGGCCAACTGTATTTTCTCACCCCTCGAAGATCACATACCCTCTGACACTGAAGGGTGGACACACGCCACGAAAACGGGAATTGACCATCACTTTTGATAGGATTTCCCAGTTCATGGATCCAACTATACTATATTATATTGGATCGTATAGCGACATATTATCATCAATTTTCCATGCAGACCCAGTTTGATTTGGAGGATGGTTTGGAAAAAATGCTGTGTTTGAGCTTCAGTTTGATGCGCAGTTGCTGATTTGGGTAAACCTTCGTTGGCTATTGTTCCAGGGTGTATTTCTTTCATCTTGATGGGGGTGGCTATCATCCACCTCTTTGTTTTCTTTCCCTCGGGAACCCAAAATAGGATAGATGTGAGGGATGGCTCACATCGATTGTTACCATATTCAGGCGAATAAACATCCATTCACCAGCTAAATGTCAGCCTGATTTTTTTCCCATTTCCATGACTATCTACAGTGCTGTCTGGCGCTGCCGTGGCGGGCGCCAAGGTCTTAGTTCCTCCGGTGTGGACCCCAACGCACGACCATGGTATCCCAAAATCACGGCGGTATTGTGGAAAATCGGCTGTAAATTGGGGGGTAGATTCCTGATTTTTGAAAGGTCAACCTAGACATTTCGTGTATATATATATATATATACATATATACACACATAACATGACCCTTTGGTTTCATAATCTCGTTCTTTTGGAAGTAGGATAACCATCCACGGGGGATTTTTGGATTTTCCATTGCCTTGCGTTTGTCCAACACGAGTCCACCCAATTCATGGGACTTCCGTGTTTTGGGGGACCTCAGTCTTTGTATTCAGAGGAATCAAATTCAGGGTAAGTTTGATGGAGTTGCCACTTGCAGCGTTTCTTTGGCACCAAATCGGTGCCTGTGCTCTACTCTTCTCTACTCTTCTCTACTCTACTCTACTCTTTTCATCTCTTTTCTATTCTTATCTACTCTTGTCTTTTCTTCTCTGCTCCATTCTACTCTTCTGTGCTCTTCTGTGCTCTTCTGTGTTCTTCTCTTCTCCTCTCAGCTGCACTCTGTACTCTTTTCTAGCCTGTTCTTCTCAACTCTTCTCTTCTCTGCCCCACCCCACTCTTCCCTACTCTTCTCCACTCTCCTCTACTCTGCTCTACTCCACTCTACCGTACTGGGGCTCAGAAATGAGAGCCAAGTATTGGACATATCAGGCTGCTGAGAAATGTCCCCGGTGAAATGCACAAGTGCACATAGAAGTCATAGAAGTGACAAACATCATCCATTGAAGCTCAGAATCACAGCTTTTGGAGCGCTCTATAGCCAATTTAGGCTATGATAAAGCGTATCATTTCGACCCGAAGCTATTGTCTAAGAAGAGGGACCGAGCCCAGTTTGTGACTTGTCCACACTGAAGCTGGCGGGTTACGGTTTGGCTTGCGCGTCACAGGACGAATAAAACCCGGAGTTTGTTTCTTCTGAATCAAACAAGTGGAATTGAAACTGGAACTAAAACCCGGAGCAGATGTAACCCCATATGGCAACCCATGAGACTTAACTTCAAAGTTACCCTCTGGTAATTCAACGTAGCCATCGAACATCGCACTTTTTCAATAGGTACATCATATTAATTCATCACAAATCATCTATAAACGGGCAATTTTTCCATAGCTGTGTTCAATAACCAGAGGGTCAACCCTCACTTTTCCATAATTTTCATGGTTATATAAACCATATTAAAACCACCATTTTCAGTTTCTCCCATTTTTTTTGGTGAACCAGTTCAACCTCCATCTGCCCCCGAAAAATAGGCCAGAGAGACCTCAGGGCCTCAGAGCCCGGCAGCTGAGGCATCCAGCTGGGTGCCAGTTGACCTACAAAACTTTCAACATGTTTTAAACATTTTCAAAACACAACAGTTAAACCAACTAATAACTAATAATGATTGTATGTATATATATATATATATATATGATAGTTTCAGTTTAATTTCATAAGCTACTAATTGTTAGTTGAATCATTTATAGGCGTGAGTGCCCAGCCAATGTCCAGGTAAACTCTAAGGTAATCTCAAACGCACGTGCAATTTTCATGCAAGTAGACTGCAATCCAGCTAGGGCAAAACCTCTCAAGTACGGAATGCCCACAAAATATGCTTCGTGCTTAAGTGGTGAAACGTCAAAACTGTCTTTGTGATAGGCTTGCTGGATTAAAAACATTTTGGCTGGTGATTCAAGCATGAAACATGGTACTTTAACCAGCAGCAAATTTGAAGAGTCAACAAGAATGGTTGTTTGGCCGATTATGTAATTCAACATTACTATTTCACCAAGCAAACATTTGAGGGAATGAGTCAGAACGAGCAAATATGGATGTGGACATGGATCAATATTTCAGCTACAGCTAAGGGATACTTTGATGAGATTTAGATCCACTACACACGTTGGCAAGCGCAGTGAAAGGATGGACCAATGGATCAAAGATGGATCAATCTTTTGCAGGTAACCTCCGAAAAAAAGGTATAGCCCCTGGATGTTATGGGATTTTGTGGATTAATCCAGGGTATAATAGGTATCAATCTTTTTTTGGAACATACAATTGGCATAGCCCTGGAGTTTTTTTTTGCGCAGATGGGTGAGGTGGCTTTGGCCGCCATCCGATCGCTGGCGCTGGCCCCACTGGCAGGCAGATGAAGGAAGTGGGTCCGGCCTAATTTCACCAAGGGAAAGGTAGAGATTTCACCAGCAATGGGGAAGAAGGTAGAGATTTACCCTCTGGTAATTTAACATAGCTATGGAAAATCACCATGCGATTAATGGGAAAACTCACTATTTCTATGGCCATTTTCAATAGCTACGTTAAATTACCAGAGGGTAGAGGATCGTCCCATTTAAATTTAGTGTCTAGTTAGGAACTACATATGCAGATAATTCATGATAATTCTAGTCCATTTACAGATAGCACACGTGAATCCGGGACTTGCGATCTCGCCCGGGTTGTTCACCCCTCCAAGTCGCCATAGAAACAGGTTGTGGGTAACCAAGAGCTGAAGGTTTCAACGGCGATTTTTGGCCCAGCAGCCCGTGTTTGAACACAGCAAAACCTGGTAAATCCATGGGTTTTGATCCAGACTCAGACCCAAAAACATCCAAAATCTGTAGGGTTTTCTGATGATGTCCCTGCAAAAAAAGGACCCCTCTTTGGCTCCTTGAACCCTGGGGTTTTGGAAAATGATGATTTTGCAGGTCGACGAGCTCCAGCAGGTGTCGGTGGCGATGGGTAGTTTTGTTTTTGATTCCTATGTATCGAAAAGCGACAGTGTACTTCTTGAGACATAGTGCAAGAGGTTCATACCATCTACCCTCTGGTAATTTAACGTAGCTATTGAAAATGACCATTTATAGTGGATTTTCCCATAAACAATGGTGATTTTCCATAGCTATGTTAATTTACCAGAGGGTAGTAGTTCTTGGTTTAAAAACACCATGTTTTGGGTGACGAATCTCCGCCTCGTTGGAGGATCAAGAAACCCCAGAAAAGCTTGGGGTATACAAGACACTGGCAGAAATAGGTTCGAAGATCTCTTAGAAAAGTGGTAGGGCATGATCTCCACCTTCATGCGGTTGAAGCAGCAGACAAAATGTGGGGTATTTGCCAAGCTCAGAATTTGGTGTCTCCACTTCTCCTTCTTCTTCTTCTCGTTTCCGTGGAATATTATGCCCTGATGACTGCTGTGAAACAGGACCATTACCGGGGCGCCGCTGAAGGAGGGGGACTTGACTTGCTGCATGGCTATGGCCGCGGTGGCTTATTCGAAATGGATAGGCAAAGACTGAAACTTTCCATGGCGAAGAGGGAATCTGCAGAATCCCCAATTTCCACACCTGGGAAGTACCTGGCAAATCAACAGGTTTTTGTCCCACAGCTGCCCCCCCTTTTTCGCTCTTTCATTGAAGTTGTTGTGAAGAAAGAGATGTGGCCTGGATCTGATGGTTGTGGTCTATCCCAACTTGGATTCAGCCGCTGATTTTTCTCAACTGGGCTCTATCTGGCAGAACGAATTGCTTTTCCAAGTGGAAGGATCTGATTGGGTTCCCAATTCTAGTCAGATGATATCTGATTGGGCTCAGGTATCTGATTGAGTTCCTGTTTCATTCTGACTCTCGGCCCCTGGCAGGACATCTCTTCAAGTGCCCCGAGCTGATAGCAGATGTGGCCTCTGGACCGAGAAAACTCTTGGTCCTTTTTTTAGGTCCGGTCCACGGCAACAAAAATGTGGCTGAGAGGTCTTTAAGTCACTTCATTTTTACAGCCCTGGAACTCCACGTCGCGGGTCCACCATGATTTGGATGATGAAGTTGAGATTGTGGAACAATAACAATAACTTGAACCCACCATACCGAGGTATCACATATCATAATGATTCATAATGATCACATATATATACATACATACAATGTTGTTACTTCTGTCCAATATTTGTTTCGCAAGGTCTTTCCAAGGCTGGTTTTTTTGATCAGAGATCTGCAGGAATTTCCTGTAGATTTTCCCTTAAACCAACCCAGTGACTCTTTTGTTCCTCTCTTGAGCTTGGAAACTGCTGGGAGTGCTGGAAAACATGATCTACCCTGAGGTTTTCTCCGCCACGAAGAATTCAGGGGTGAAACGCCAATTTTTTTGTTTTATCAAAATGGTTTGTTTTGTTTGGAAACCAAGTTTGAAGGTATCAACAGGCACTCAGGGCATACAAATCCAGGCTTGAGCGCGAAAACTGATGTAGGAAAACCATCCTGACATGACTAGCAGCTCTCGTTACTGATTACAATCATTGCGGCAACACTTTCAAGACTGCAATCTCCAGTTGTTGCTGATGAATCTCCAGTTTGATCAGTTTAGGCGGCGCCTAAATCAGAGTTTTTGCATGCTTTTGGTGGTAAAACTCAAGCTCTTGACTCCAACCAGTCACCATTTTCGATGATCACATGTCAATTTTTTTGGCGCTCTCGGTGTTCAAGTCTTCAATCAGGTCAAGTCTATTTCTAATATTCATCATCCACTCATTGAGGTACCCAATTTTGACCACCATTTTTAGCCGTTCAATCTCCTTGGTGGATCGCTCCAGTCCTGATGTGAGACGACTCTAACATGAACCGGCGACAGCGGAGAAGCATTTCCCCCCCGCAAATGCGGGGGGTTTTGGGTGCTGCAAGCTACAACTGATCGGTTCATAACTCCGAGAACTAGGGTTTATATATATGGGTTTATGGGGGATAGAACTATAGTTACATATAGTTACTATGGTTTATAAACCAATAAACATAACTGGGGGCGCAGCACCTTGTACCCTTGGCATGGATGAAGATGGATGAAGTACAACGTGAATTCGCGAAAGCCCGAAAACCATTTCGAAGAGCCGAATCATATGGTGGGACTGATTCCTAAAATAGAGCAACTTGATGGGTTCATCAATGGTACCCAGGTACCTCATTAAGATCCACATCTAGATGTTCAGCTTTTTTCGCAGATTGAGAGACCATTTGTTGTAAATCAGCTGCAGCACGACCATCGCTTCGCTGTCACCAAAGCGAGTCCAAAGAGACGTAGAGACGGGGGAGTCGTTGGGTGGCGGGGGTCAGAGGTACTTGGGTGACCGCAACATAGGAGCTGAGACTGATTACACCAACCATCACAAAAAAATCACTTCTGTCTTAAGTCAGTTCCTTACAGAAATAGTTCCACCCAAAGATTCTAAGATTGAGGCACCACAGTAAACACTTCCTCCCGAAACAAGGACAAGGCTTCCTGCTGAGAAAAACAAACAAAATGCCGCGGACGGAAATTGGCTGGATCTCTTTGTATCCTGAGTCAATTCTGCCCAACGTCCACCGGGCGATCCCCCCGCAAAAGTTTCTTGCGCTGTGTCTAAAAACTGCGAGGCTTGGGCTTTAGCTGAGCCAACCTGTGGGGGATAGGGGATAGGCCTTATTCTTGGATGAGCAACCCAATTAGAAGTTCATGGGATTGGTTTAAGGAACAAAATACAGGACACCCCTATATTTGATGGTAAAAACCATGGTTTTCGGTTACATTTTCCCTGAAACCGATCCATTGAGAAGTGGCTCAAAGTGCCCCCCCAACTGGGTCCTTGAGATGCATGTTATGTCATTTGATTACATGTTGGTTACATATGTATGTCATATACTCCAGGTATACATGTACATGTATACGACAGAGAGTGTATATATATATTATACATAGAATACACACATTTGAAGTTGCTTGAAGTTGAATACAGTATGTGTACATATATATATACATACTTCAGATATAAAGATATTCTATTGTAGGTAGAAAAACACATATGTCTTAAGTTTTGTTGATCGAACTCCCATTTTTTTCGTAGGCCCAGGACGATGCCAAGCTGCTCCAGTTGATGGCACCTTGGATACATAGTCAAGGGATGACCCTTTCGGAGGCTCCCATGATGGGAACCCTCCAAAAATAGCCCTATGTAAACGGGTACAACGGGAATATTAATAAGAGATGGGAATATATATATATATAACATATTTATATGTACCTCCGGTGTGATCAAAGGTGGCAACTGAAAATCCTCGTTTTTTCATGGTGTTTAGTTCGCTGGGAACATCATTGAACTAAATGGTGGATTTTCCAGCACGCCATGTTTGATTACCAGAGGGTAAACGGATATAATGGGTATATGATGAGAATATATACGTGTATATATATATATATATGTAATTATATATATATATATGTATATATATATACATATGTATGTATATATATATACACATGTACACACGCACATATATATATATATACACATAGTGATCATCGACATACCAGGAATAAATGCACAATATGCAGTATGTATATATATATATTGGATTTTCAAGAGATAATTCTATCCTTGGTTGGACTTAGAGGTGCAGTTCCAGTGAACTAAGTGGATATATAACCATAGTTCTAGGGCATGTGTCCTGGTTAATGGGGGTTTATGACCATGTTAATACCCATGTGTATCCTCGACTGCACCCCCCAGTATGTTAATGGATACAATGGGTATAACATGGGAATATAGCGGGAATGTGATGGGGATACAACTTATGAACTATCTGGGATGATTAGGTGGTTTAATGGGATTTAACGAACAAACATGGTGGTATAATGGGGATACATTTTGAGAATAACATTGGGGTATAGTGTTAAGATGATGGGAATGTGTGGGCATAGAAAATTCAACCAAGCAAAAAGGCAATATTTTACCTGGGATATTATAGGAATTTGACGGGGATTTGTGGATACTAAGGAATATTAGTGGAATACTAGTAGAATATTCATGAAATATCAATGACATATGGCATATTCATGGAACATGAATGGTCTATTCGTTGGAATATTAATCAAACGCTGAGGTTATATTAACGGCTTATTGGTTCATACAATCTGATCAAGATCGCTGGGAGATCCTGGACCTAGCTATGGAAGTTTGTGGAGTCAAACTATGGTCGGTCCTACAATCCAAGAAGCCAAGAATTGGTGGAACATTTGATGCATATTTCCATAAACATAATTCCATAGCATTTAGGGAATTATGTCCATAATTATTGAACATTTGATGCATTTGGACATAATTCCCGACATACCAGCATCTTTCCATAGATACGGTGGAAGAAAAGCTGCACCAGTTGAAAACGGCGGCAAAGATCCCATTATTTATAGGCTTTCAGCCAAGGCGGGGCAGGATTTCTTCCATCCACAAGTTGATTTTAAGGGCAAAACATGGGGTTTGGCTGTCAACTACTGCTGGGATGACACATGCGGGGATGGGTCAAACTTCAAGATTTTGAAGCCTTGATGGGAGCCAGTCGGATGAAATGCTTTTCACCATTACCCATAGTCATTCATGATAGGTGACATATTCAGCTATATTCAGATATGTTTCCATATTCAGCCATTGATAGGCACAGCAGTATTTTGCATCCATCAAACCTATTCATATCATGATGGATAGGTGGTTATAACCATTGATAGTGGGCATACTTTCTCAACGATGGCCCCAAAACGAGTTCGGTCTTCGGGGGCGCCGATGGGCAAGCGCACAGAAGTCGAATGACAACCAATTGGGTGTGTTTGAACATGTGGTATACCCCCAAGTGGCAATCTCAATACGGGACAATCATGATTAATCAGTAATGTCTGGTAAACTAGCATAACTATGGGCAAATCAACTATAAATGGCAATTTTCAATAGCTACGCTAAATTACCAGAGGGTAATCAGTAGGTTTCAGGGTACATAGCCTATTTTCAGACAGTTACCCACGTGTTTCTTTTTCAAACAACACCCAAAAACACATTGAACCCTTCCTCCGTCGAAACACCGTGTGTCGAAAAAAACAAACCGAAACCCTAGGGTGGCATTTTTTTTTAAAACCATCCTAAATCCTATTTTCTTTGATGGTCCCTACTGACTATTAATATGCATGCATATATATATATATGATGTTGTCGGGTGCCTACACCGATGTCAACATCAACCCATTCTGCCCCAAGCTCAACTGCAGGGCGGTCGAGCAGATGGAGTGCGTTTTAGCTCGAAACTCAGTAGTTTTTTTTTTTTTTTTAAAATGGCCACTATGGACTAAGATGGAAAGCTCATGACATGGTCTGATATGGAAGTTACATGAGTTACATGGAATGATTTGGTTCTTTCTTCACTATGGATTGTGGAAAGCGAACTTGACTTCCTCACAGTGGGAAGTCTTTTTTCAGTGGGATTCTGCAGCCATCCATGACATGTGAATCACGGGGTCTGAAGTGATGGGTGGATCCACCATGGAAAACAACCAGCAACAACTGTTGTAGATATTTGTTGGAAATCAAGTTCGACCAAATCCGTATTCTATCATATGCTATTCTCTGTATATACATCAGGATGATTGGATATGTATGTATATAATTGTATATATATATAAGATCTCTCTTATCTCTCTTATCTATCTATCCTACCCTAATCCTAATCCTAATCCTATCCTATCCAATCCTATCCAATCCAATCCTATCTATCTTTTTGATCTGATCTGATCTGTTCCGATCCGATCCAGTCAACGGAGCTTTGAGGTCCCTCGGCCGCCCCCGGCAGCTTCGGAGGCGCGCTTAGCGAAACTTGGGGGTCACCAGGACCTGGACTTCCACGGCAACCAGGATTTCACCAAGGAACATATGGGCATATCATGGGAAAATGTATGGCGAAATCACCAAGAAAAATGGTGATATCATGTGGAATTAGGGGACAAAAAAATAGTGAACGGAATGGGGTATATTATTACCCTCCAGTAAATTAACATAGACCCTGGTAGTCATCGGGGTTGGTTCAGATGAGTTTCCACCAAACATGGGTTATTTTCAGGGTCTATGTTAATTTATCAGAGGGTAATAACATTTTTTCAGACAAGAGCATATCGGGATTTCACCCACGACCAGAAGTGGTGAAATGAAGAGCAACTAGCAACTTGCTGATCAGAAACTTGCTACAAGGTGGTGCCCCATAGCTAGCTAATTTGGTTTAAACCTACATTAACTAGGGTTTGTAGGGGATATAACTATAGTTACTATGTTTTTTTCAACTAACGTTCCATCACTGAGGGGGGGCACCACCTTGTAGTAAACCATAAAGAGGCCAATCCACCCTGACAGGGGTAGGTTACACAAAAAACATTTTGATTGTCATTAGACAAGTCAATGACCATCAACATAATTCAAGTCCTTCTTGTTCCAATTTCTTTCATTTTTCTTTACAGCATTGTTCCTTTCTTGTTAGATATCACTATATCCATAACAATATCTATAACTATAACCTGTGGATTTCACTATGACTATAACTATGACTATAATTTCTTATGTAACCAGCAAACTATGCGGATTTCTAACTATGGTTATAAAAACTTTGCTGGTAATGGTTATTTCTTTTGTAACCATATTGACTATATGTGGATGAAATTATAGCTACAATGACTATAACTATGACTATAATTATGAAATGTTATACATATGGTTATAGTTATATAGTTATAATTCACTATGACTATAACTATGACTATAATTATAGCTACCCACATATGTTTTTCTCGATGTAACCAGCAAACATGTGGATCTCACCGGCTGCCGGTGACCGAAGCACAGGTGCGGGCTATGGAGGCTACGCAGGCTACGCAGGCTACGCGGAGGCCGACGCACGACCCGGCACCTTGGCTGAGGCCGGTGGACACCAACAAAGATGTGCCGCAAAAATGGCGATTGTACGGTGAAGATTGTGATGTTATGGTGAGTGCATGATGAATGGGATTCAAAGCCATATTTTGGTATGGCCAGTAAGCCTGATGGTCGTAGGTCCCAGATTCGTGGAGTTATCCAGAAAAAACCTAGTTGTATATCCCATTGTATCCCCCTATTTGATTGGTTAAACGCATGATGTTTGGTTGGTCACGTACTCAGTGGAAACTGTCTATGTGGCTATCATGACATCCCAAAATTGGCTTACAGTATGGGAATACGAGACAGGAACGCCGCATATTTGGCAGATATAGAGGCGCTTTCCTGAATATTTTCCCTTGAACCAACCCAGTTATTCATTTGAAACATAGACAACAAGAGAAAACAAGAACATACAAGAACTTAGTGAATCATAAGAAAATGCGTGATAGTAAATCAATAAGTAAAAACCGTACCCATGGTAAACATTCACATAGATGTGGAAAACCCATGGCGAAACCCGTTTGGAACATGGTCTGCTTTCACGGTGGGTTTTCCACATGTAAACGTTTACCAGAGGTTAACGATAAACTCCATTTACACAGGATTTTCCCATTTGTTCCCATCTATATAATCTCATGGTTATACCCGATTTTTTTCCGTCTATATTTTGCAATATTTTCCATATTGAACATCTTAAAACCTACAAGGTTTCTAGGAGATTGAATATCCAATGGAAAATATGTACATATCTATGTATCTAAATATGATATATCATACCCTCAACTACTGAGGGTCTAAATTTTCTTTTTTTAGACCTTTGGATTTTTTTCGTATGTTTTTCGCTATCCTGAAATCGTCAGATCATCTCAGGACCCATGGGCTATGGCCTGCCGGTGGCTCGCCGTGGGCCCGAAAGGCGGGATGGCAACGATTCTGGGTGGGGAATCCTCCCGTTTCAAACGGCCAACCGTTGGAGCTTGGGAAATGACGGGAAAGATGTGAACCGTACCCTGCATGATGTTTTTTTTTTCGCGAATGCGATGGCTGCGCGCTGCGTTTTGAGATGTGGAAAATCACCTCATAGCTGGGTCAAAGGAGTGGTGAAGCGTAGGATTTTCTTGGGTGATTTCTCGTGGGGCAATATTTAATTGAAACCCCGGCCAAATATCAACTTCTTTTGCGGGAGATGTATTGTAAGGCTGCCCTTTCTTGTTGCTGATATCGCCTGTGATATCCCTGCTTTTGCAGGATATTCAGCTAAAACTAATACATGTATATATATATATATACATACATATGTATATATATATACACATCATATCCCTTCCCCCTAATAATAGAAACACCCCTCCAGAAACCATGGTAAAAAGTAGGTGATTTCCACATCATTGGGACCATTGGGGGATGGGAGAAACCGTGGCTGACCTTCCAGGCCTCGTCTTGGGGCCGGGCGGGGTGCGGCAAGGTGCCCGGACGTTTTTCAAAACGATGGGATGACGGGAGGACGGGATGATGGGACGGGATTTACCAAGCGGAAATACCCTCTGGTAATTTAACGTAGCTATTGAAAATGGCCATTTATAGTGGATTTTCCCATGAAAAATGGTGATTTTCCATAGCTATGTTAAATTACCAGAGGGTAAACCTATTTGAACATGGCCCATTTATCACAAATTATCATTGATTTCGCTATGAACATGGTGATGTTCCATAGTTATGGGACAGTTTACCTGAGGGTAGTCAAGATGATCAATAATTTCCAAGTGACATGCTGTGTGATAAAACTATTCCATGATAATGATTTTAAAATCCCATGAAAAGATTCAAGGAAACATGGGATTGGTGCAGCTCTGGTAATCAAACAAATCTGACAATCATATTGGTTATTACAATCCGGTGTCATCAAACATGGCTAGCGGGAAAGTCCCCAAACTAGCCATGGAGGTTTATAGCTCGGAAGTCGTCCAACTAAATGGTTGCTTTTCCAGCACGCCATGTTTGATTTCCGGAGGATTCCCAATCCCATTCAGCTCTCAGTGCTGTACTGTAGCCACTTTCTGAAAGTCCTTGTGGAACAAATCAGGGTGGCATATATAATGGGTATCTATCAGATCCTACTGGAATGTACTAAAATGGAATGATGACATATTGATGGAAAATGAATGGAATACCCTCTGGTAAACTAACATAGCTATTGAAAAATGACCCATTTATAGTGAGTTTTCCCATCAAAAATAGTGATTTTCCATAGTTATGTTAGTTTACCAGAGGGTATTGCTTAATACAATCTGGTGATCAAACCTGGCCAGCTGGAAGATCACCGAAATACATGGGTGTTCAATGGGAAAATCACGGAATTTCAAGCTCGAAGATTTCCAGCAAGCTGCGTTTGATTATCACAGGGTAACCAATCTTTGGATAGAAATTGAAATAATGGTTGGTTCAACTATCAGTTAAACTAAACATGATTAAACTTGTTTGAATTCAAATCAAACGATGGCTATGATGTGCTTTAAATGACAGGGTGGCAGGGATCTACCCAGCTTGCAGCTGGTTCAGAACCGAAAAGGAACATTTTTTTTCTCGAAATTTGCAGGGCGTATAATACTTCCCCCAAAAGATAGCACAGGTTAAACTTAAGCACTTCATTTTAGATTAGGATTTTACGTTTCGATCTTTTTGCTGTTTTTCCACCTCGTGACACCCAGTTGGGTTTTTCGAGGTACGTCAAGGTAGCTCCCCCGAATAAACCGCAGCATGGTACGCTGCCCGAGGGACCCATTTTGTCATCGTTCGTTGTGTCTCAGAAATTCTGCAGAAAATGGGCCATACAAATAGATGGTTTACCTATTAATAGCATGGTTATTTTCCATGGCTATGTTAAACAACCAGATGGTAAGTCACATGAAGTCACTACCCATTTCCGAAAATCATTCACTCCGTAAGTTACGTGTTTTTTTTCCAATATTTGATTCCGAGTCCGCTGGTTTCAAGCCGTGCTAATCCGGCGGCGCCAAAGATCTCTCGATTTCAATATTTGGCAATATTACTATCTACAACAAGTAAGTCACTGCTATCAAAGTAAGTTACTTCACTATGTGAAATGATCCACGCAAAGTACTGCACGGCCGGTTTTCACCTCGAGGCGTGGCACTGGCGGCCGCGGCAAGGTGCCGGGCTTGGTTTTTATGGCAACCCCCATCTTTTTTTGGCAAGCCCGGAAAGGGTTTGGAAGATCAATCCTCACTTTTTCGGACTTCGCAGTTTACTTAGTTTACTTAGTTTACTTTTCGATTTTTGTTTGGGACAGATTGGGACAATTGGGTGCTTGAACGATTGAACATTAGATTGTCCTAGGTGGAAGATGGTGGAAGGATGACACCCGAAAACGGATCCTTTGCAGCTTTACTGCTGGTTGAGGAAATCCAAACCCACATGAGATTTCTCTGATCACCATGCTTGAGAGACTTGGGTGCTTGAACGATTGAACGATTGAACATTATATAGATTGTCCTAGGTGGAAGGATGACATCCGAAAACGGATCCTTTGCAGCTTTACTGCTGGTTGAGGAAATCCAAACCCACATGAGATTTCTCTGATCACCATGCTTGAGAGACTTGGGTGCTTGAACGAT
>Ga0126342_10000224_pt1 | contig 51022 bp, 52 predicted proteins | sample Cyp1metagenome_FD_92528 | JGI IMG/M metagenome (GOLD analysis project Ga0126342, IMG submission 92528) | Coral microbial communities from Lord Howe Island, Old Settlement Bay, Australia - Cyphastrea 1 metagenome | ecosystem: Host-associated > Invertebrates > Cnidaria > Coral ...
AACAACAACAACAACAACAACAACAACAACAACAACAACAACAACAACAACAACAACAACAACAACACCAACAACACCAACAACACCAACAACACCAACAACAGCAACAACAACAACAACAACAACCACAACAACCACAACAACCACAACAACAAACACAACAGCAACCAGCAACAACAACAACAACAGCAACAACAACAGCAACAACAACAACAACCAACAACAACCAACAACAACAACAACAACAACAACACCGACACCAACAACAACAACAACACCAACAACACCAACAACACCAACAACACCAACAACACCAACAACAGCAACAGCAACAGCAGCAGCAGCAGCAGCAGCAAGAAGAACATTAATGAATTAATAGTTCAATAGTAGCCAAGAATGCACCAGCTGAAACCACGATATTAGCATCTTAAAAACGGGATTTGCGTAGCCTGATCACACCTGCTTCCGAGATCGCAGTATAAGGCAAGATCACATCTTGACGCACGGTTTTCGTCAATATACTTCCAAAATCTTCCAAAACAACAACAGCAACAGCAGCAGCAGCAACAAGAAGAACATTAATTGATCAATAGTAGACAACAGTGATGATGATGACAGTGATGATGATGATGATGATGATGACGACGCGAACCCCGCGAACCCCGCGAGCCCCGCAAACCCCGCGAACCCCGCGAACCCCACGGATTCCGCGAACTGGGGAGCGAAGGTGATGAGCGAGCTTGGCTGCGCGGACGGCCGCGGACGGCAAATGGATGGGGAGAATTGCGCGGACGTCTGCGGACGGCGTGGGTGCCAGGGAGTGGCTGGAAATGGGTGGACACGCCGCATGGACCCAACGTGCTGTCTTAAACAGGGGTAAGACTTCGGGAGTACATGAACATGGTTGGAGCGAACATTTATTCTTGGCAAAGATAGCTACCCCACCTTGCCTGCCTGTTGGGGTGGAAGCACGTGCAGTTCTTAGTTGGCCTCCTTTTCTGAAGGTTACTGGTGGACATGCTTCTCCATGTATGGCACGAATACCATTACTCTGCAAAAATTTTGTATTGCTTCTCGTTCCAGCTGCAGTCAGGCGTGTTTCTTGCACCACAAGGACATCAGCCTGCTTGATGAGACTGTCACGGTGCAGCATCCAAGAGTTAACATTAAGACTGAGGATTTTAAGGATCTTGCAAGAAGTATCCTTGGAATCAGTGGGATTATCTTCTTCGAGCGGTTTGGGTTTCCCATTAGGAATTTCAGGGATGTGTTGAGGTAAATGTGGATTTTGGATTGGCTGACGAGAAAGAATAACATCATAGTGATCGTACCCATTGTATGCGAGCTGACAGTTGGTGAAAATTCGGTGTAGAATTCCTGCACGCCATAATTGGGTGTGTATACCTGAACATGAACAGAAAACAACAGGGCGAGCGAGTGCACACACAGTTCGTCACCGTAGGTCGTATCCATGGCCATGGCGTTTAAGTATTCGGTGGCATCTTGATGGCTATCACAGCGATTAATCAGAACCTGAGTTTGTTCAATGTTTTGGACGCATTCTCTTCTCAAATCTGCATGATTTTACCCATAGTCACTCCCTTTAATCTCCAACCCCAACCAATCACAGTTACGTAAAACTTTAGGTAGGATGTCCAAGTATTCTGCTGCCGGTCTCGATCAATGGACTGTCCATGCGGTCAAAGCTCTCCCTGGCCCCATACTTGAAAAACTTTGTGCTGTGTTCGCTGTAATTGAAGAATCTCAATGCTGGCCTTCCTCGCTCACGATCGGATACCTTAGCCTTATCCCTAAGCCTGACTCCAATAATTTCCCATCTAGCCTTAGGCCCTTGTCCATCCTCAGCGTGTTGTATCGTGCTTGGCCAAGCATGCGCCTGTCAGAACTCATGAGATGGCAAGAATCCTGGGCTCATGCGTCGCAGTCTGGTTTCCGTTCACTTCATTCATGTTTGGATGCCTGGTATCCGCTTGCCATCTCCGTTGAAAAGTCACAACCGTCAACAAGACAAGCTTTACGACAGACTTCACTATCGGCAGGATCAATGTTGAGATCGCTCAAAATGACACAGGGAAGATCACGGACCAAACTAGCTTCAGCAAAGACATCCTGCAACAGAAGTTCGTTTTGTGCGTGAACCGAGGAATTAGAGTATTGGCCAGGGTATCCATAAAAGACAATGACATGCAAGGCCCGACGTCAGCAGCCGTAAGGAATCATGGCATGGAGCCAGCGACCAGAATTCCACAGTTTTTGCCGAAGGGAAGAAGTCATAGGAACCAGCTCTGCAGCAAGGTGGGGGCGAAAAGCCAAGGCAACCCCACCAGGGCGACCGTTGAAAAAAGTACGGAACTTATTATTTTGCTGTGGTCGTTCAACAACAGGAAGACCAAAAAGGATATCATAGCCGACACTACGCATTTTGTGAGATAGGGAAAGCATGCCACGCTTGGTGTGTCGACTTTCTTGTAATCCAATAATGTCAGCAAAGTCCAGGGACGCGAAGTTCTTCTTAAGGGAAGTCACATTACAGGTGGCGACGGACAAAGTAGTACCAGTCGGCACATTAGAAGAAGACATAACTGAAGGGTCCGAAGAAGTCGCAGGTGAAGATTCGATTACATGACCGGAAACCTGTGTAGACAAGATGGGTGAAATAACCTGAGCAACAGAATTTGAGGCCACAACAGCGTCATAGTGAATGCCATTATATGCAAGCCACACCGGCGAGTGCTGAGCAAGGTCGACAGGACAAGGAATTACGGTCAAACCCTCGACAGACACTACATGCATGTCGCGTTGCAAAACATGGGCCAGAGCATGAAGGGTCAGGTGGTCACCCCAGGCGGCATGGCAAGCCATGCGCGAAGTGTATTGTTGAAGAGATTCAGAGGCCAAAAAATGTCGGAAGAGGTCCGGGTGCAAGTCAATAAATTCAACCGCCAAGGAACGTAGCAAAACATGATCCAATGCACAAGCCGCGGAAACAGCATGGAACTGACAATTACCATCACCGGGAACAGGCTGCCTAACAAACTGACGCTCACGGAGCCAAGCATCTACAGAAACCCACGAGTGAGCAACAGATTGTTTACCCCGAAGGCGACGACGGGCGCCACCAATTAATTGCCATTAGAAAGAGCGAGAGGGGGAGGTTCCGGGGCAGAAACTTTGGGAACGGAGGAGTTGCGAGCGAGCTTAGAAGGGGGCGTAGCACCAGTGCTACTTTCAGCAGAACGACGGGGTTGTACCGCAGGTTTGTCAAGACGACTCAAAATCTGAGAGAAGCCATATTGAAGCTGTTTTTCAATTTGACCACTGCGGGCTTCCAAAGTATCAAAGCATTGTTCAAGATTGGCGACCCTGTCAACAAGAGAGGCAGGAGCAGCGGGAACACCTGAAGAAGGAGGCGGACTGGAAGCTTTCTTTGGCGGCTTGCTAGGAGCAAGACAAAATTCGATGACCTTTGGCAAGATAACAATAGGAGAGAGGAGGTTTGTCAGCTTTGACGATCATATGCATTTGCCCAGAAGAGATCCAAGATTTCACGGGAATGACAAACCAACCAGTGACATCGCCAACTTTCCAAGCAGCAAACTGGGAAATAACTTCAGCACGGGTGGCGCCAATAGGAAGCCCAGAAACTTGATACAGTACAAAGAGTCACCACGGATTTTCAAATTGGCAGCGCTGAACTTAGAATCATCAGGCACAGCAAGTTTGCGGACGACATCCAGTGTCGAAACAGGAGAACGAATGCCGAACGACTGCTTTGACATGACAAGTCCAAGATGATTGTCAAGTTGTTTGATGAGGACAAGAGAGTCGTTGTAAGACAGCTTGCCCAACCAGACAACGGCAGAGTTCTGAGATCTTGCTTCACGCGAGGCATCATCACGACAAACGAGATTGATGCAGAAAGGGACTTTGACACCGCTGGCAGAAAGCAAGCAATCCGTACAGGAAGATGGAGAACGAAAACTAACCCGATGCGTGGTAGCATCCAGCTTGGACCAAGAATAAAATTCAATTGATTTCAAGTCAGCGTGGAGATCGCGAAGCAACAAAGGAACACGAGAACGGGCATCAGCGATGAAAGATTTCCAAGCATCATCAGATTGAAGCAAGCGACGGCTGAGCAGGGCAGAAAATTTACAAGTGGAAGAGACATCCCAAGCCGGACCATCGTCAAGAGAAGTGGGAAGGACAGCCTGTGTGCCCATTTGGACGATTGTGACCAACTTGCGAGCCCAACGGTCATCGAGCGGGTCGCGAATGAAGAGCCAATGAACCGAAATAGCACTGTCGGAAAATCCAAGCTTTTTCAAATCAGAGTTCTGTCCACCAGGAAGGACAACAGCCAGAGGAGATTTGGAGCGAACACGGTATGAATCGTCAAACAAAGCACGATTAAGAAGAACAATCCCACAAGCTTTTTTCGGCAAAGGAGTCCGGGGAAATGCACGCGACGCCAGGAAGAGAATCCAAAGCAAACTGCGAGAGATCCAAGCCACAGTCAATCCATCGAGAGCGAGAAGCGGCAGCACGCAACGTGGGTTTGGAATTCTTGGCATTCATGTAAGAGGCCCAGGGATCGGAAGGGACCGAGCTGCCCGCAGGTCCAGCGAGGAAGCAAAAAGCGGCGTAGACGAGGCCGCGGAATGGAAGCACGCCTTGAGCGACACAACCGACGGCGACCGGCAAAACGGCAAGGCAAAACCCGGCGGAAACGTCTAGGACGAGGCCGAATGCAAAAAAGCCAAGCACAGACACATAAACGCCAAAGCAAAAAGCATGCAAATTGCGATGAGCAGTCAGGAATGAAGTCAAGCAAGCCAGCTACACAAAGACAAATTCCAGACAAAATCTCAAAGTGAAGTACAAAATCAAAACTAAGTTGGACTGCGAGTGCAAACATGCAAAGGAGCGAGAAGAGCCCTTCAAAGACAGTAGACAGAACGCAGCCACTCTGTACTTTTGTAGACAGCCCCCCAGCCTAAGGTAGCTGAGCCAGCAGCCGTAGCCCCTGTCAAGGCATACCAGGTACAGTCATCAGACGACTTGGCCCCGGCAAGTTCGTTCTCAAAGGCTCGCAGAGGAGAGGCAATGTAGTTGTTGTCCTTGTATGCTGCCGTAACCTATCAAAGGGTTCAACCGTCAGCACCAGAGAAGGTAAAAACCCTAGGAAGCAGGTTGCTTCCCACGAAGGCGTCTACGGGGTGTAGCTTTAGTGGATGTGGTAGGCACATCATGGTTATAAGGGCATCGTTGGCCCATCGTTGTTTTTAGGTCAGATTTTTTGAAAGTCTTGCCACAAAATTGACATTCGGGAGAAAATTCAACCTGAATCAGAAAATGGAGATTATTTTCCTTCGCAATTTGGCTGTGATTTTGCACTTGGGACGATGCATACCTTGGCGGGTTTTACTCAGTGTCTGAGCTCTAGTATGAGAACCTTTCCGGTCAACTAGGGTAGTGAGTTTGTGACACAAGCGTTGGGCAAATTTGATAGCATGGTATTTATGGACAGTGGTGTCACAAAAACTACATTGAATGGTGTCCCCAATTTAAGGTGGTGTCGATTTTCACCTCTGGCGGCAGAATTAAGCGTATCGATTTGTTCTTGAAGGGCCCGATCAAATTTTTCAGTACGTTTTTGACCACGGGTCAAAGCTGCTGTACCCTGTTTCACCTGCTCGAGAAAAGATTTAACTTTTTGCGCTGCATCTGCTTCAGTTAAAAAAGGGCCGAAACTGTGACGCTTGCCATCAAATGGGATGACCACCTTAAAAGAGTTATTTACCTTTCGGACATATTGGTATTTGGAGCCCCCAGGCCGGGCTGAGGTTGGGAGAAGAAATCCATTATCGTCATGTGTGGAGTACATCAGGTGTTGAATCTCTAGATACAATGGGTTTGTTCGACTCATTTTGTGCATCCTGTTGGCGTTTCGCAACAGCTGGCCGGGGATCAAACCACTGGAAACCATCAGGCTTGACAAGTGGTTCCGTATCATTACGGGCTTTAATAATGTGAACCATGGTGAGTTGCAACTGGTGAGCGAAACAGTTCGCATCAACTGGCCAATCTCTGGAAATATACATGAGCTGCTCATGTGAAGAGATGATAAAACGGATTTGGTCATTGGTTAGGGGAAAAACACCACACCTGCGAACACTTATGGGAAGAGTGGGAATGCTGTTGTTCAGAAAGAAATTGAAGTCTGATGGATTCCCACATCGGGCAACCCCAAAATAGGTGTTCGGCATCTTCAGTAGCGGACCAGCAGAAAGGACAGGTGGGATAATCCACAACTTTATTTGGCCCAGTCGCCCCAAGCGCTTCCAGTCAGGCCATCCTGAAAGAACATGCTGTGGTAGGTGGTAGTTGCACCATGTCGAATGGTCCACCTGCGGCAGGAACACAAAGTAGAATGAAGGAGGACCAGCTCTGCCCGGCAAACGTGTGTCGGCAGCACGTGCGGGAGGACCACGTGCCAGGGTCCCTCCCAGGTGCCACGCCGCCAGAGCTTCGATGAAAAAGCAAAAAGCAACTGCACATAGTCGAGGATGCAGTCGGAAAACTGTGTCATACCAAGCAAAAGACATCGCACATATTTCCTGAGGCGATGTTGCAAAACTGTGAGCCCATGCACTGAGAGAAAACGTAGTGCGGAAAAAACTGTGCCAAAGATGAAAAGTAGGTCAAAAAGTGCACGGGCAAGCACCATTCAGCTAAGCACTGGGCCCAGCTGGGGCCCTTTCCTTCAGAGCCGCCCACAAGTCTTTGGTGAGTTGACTTTGGAACTGGCGACTGGGTTCCACAAGCCAAGGAATAGAGCTACTCCGAACAAAATTTTGGGCAAGGATAACCCATTGCTGCCAGAAGGAGTCCACAGCCAATGCGCTCAGGCAAACTTTCCACTTCCAGGACCTGTCATCCTCCGCCCGAAGGTCGACAGGCTGAGGTCGACCACTGAATCTTCCAGCTGAAGCAAATGGGTCAAGGCTGCTTTGCTGTCCGGAGGAGCCACCTTGGACATACGATCCAGAAGGGCATGAAACAGGAAAACTTTGCGAGGGCCAAATTAGTTCGGTTTTTGTTGCTGCCCGGCCCGACGTTGCTCTGGAGACAAAGTCACTTCTTTTTGTTTGGCATGCCAGGCATTGACCAAGCCAAGCAAGTACTTCTTGTCTTCTTCGTCTTGCACTAACACCACCAGTTGCGTCGAGTTGGTGGCATCGATCAGTTGGTTGTTCTGCAGAAGGTGGCTCCGAAGAAGCTGAGTCAGCAACATCTCGGAAGAGCCGGCAGCCGGTATAGGAGCCTCTTCGCCCCGAGGACGCTTGGTGCGGGGTTCCGGGGCACCCGCTTCCACAAACTGTTGTGCAGCTTGCAAAGCTGCGGCAGCCATTGTTGTAGAAGGCAAAAATGATGCGAATCATGCACTTGCTTGACCAAAAAAGGCTGTCAGGAAATCAAGCAAAAGGTGAGACACAAGCACTGTCACATTGTCAAGCCATATGTTCAAATGCGAATATGTTCATTGTCAATATCATGCCACAGCCCGGTGTTGAGGGCCAGTACACTCTGCTGTCTTCTTTCGCGACACTGCACAGAATGTCGTCCACGCGCCTTTGCAACTTCAAAACGAGTTCCACAATGCGGGCAGTTGTACAACGTAGTAGTGACCAAACGCTGAAGAAATCGAATCCGATAGAGCCAGTTATCATAGGACATACCCGGACAACTTCTCATGTGTTTTTGACATTTGCCAGAAGAAGGAAAATCAGCTTGACACCAAATACATTTGGTCCGAGATTCCGTCGGACCATACCTTGGACAAGGGAGATCAGTGGTAGACATGACTCTTGCTTTGACCAAAAACGTGGCACTGTTATGATATTTGTTCCACGAAGTGAGCCAAGTACTGGGCCAAACTGCACGGTCCTGTGGAAAATCCGCAGGAGCTGGTTGTTTGCCTTGCAATCGAATGCGTCTGAAAACTGGATCCGCAGGAGGTGGAGCAGGTTGAGCGGCTGCTGCCGCTGCAGGTCGCCGAAGAACACGGGGACCTGAAGGTTCTGCGTCACGGAGGTCTCGTTGTCGAGCGCGTCGTTGTCGAACTGCAACGGAGAGCGGAGTGCAGGAGGGAATATGTCAAACTCAAGATGAGTCCACACCCTTCCAAGGGACACTTGTATCGACCATCTGGACATTGTATGGCACCAGTAGAGGCCTCGGCTCGGGCCGCTGCAGCTGCTCGCCGCCTGGCGGCCAACCCTTCTGCAGAATGTTTGTTGCGCCACTCAAACTGACTTTCTTTTTGACACCAGTCTTTATGCCACGAAGCCAGCTTTTGTCTCCAAAGAATACCATCTTGTTGACGAGCAAGGTCCATCCATTGAGGCGCTGCTGTACCCAACATTTGTTTCAAAAAACGCCAGTATTGTTGTCGAAGTGTAGGGCCAGTTTTCAGTCCCGGCTCAGCACCTTCTGGCCAGAGGGTTGCATGCAAAACCTGCCTCTCAATGCGCCCCGGGTCCAAACGAGCCAAGTGGCCAAGGTATTGCAATTGGCGAGTGTCAATAATATGCCGAATAGGAAGAAGACCACACTTGTTCCTGAGGTCTGCAAGAGTAACCTGGTCTTCAGACATGGTTCTGCGGCGCTGTGAGCAAATAGAAAAAGTAATGCGGTTCAGAAAAATTTGATACTTCGAGAGTTGCTTGCCAGAAAAAGAGCGTCGTTCACATCCATACAAAAGACAATTAACCACCGTAGCCTGTACCAACCGACCCTTACACTTAGGGTCCAATCCCAGTCGTTGAAGTTGAGGGTGAAGCTTGTGCCAAAGACGTTGCGCTGCAATTAAACGCTCATGTGTGTCACGATCATGCTTTCCATCCCACTGTAGCCAAACTCCAAGGAAACGAACAGCGTCATCAAAGGCTCCCCCTGCAGAGGGCGGCTTACCTGCTACCAAACGATGTGTCTTGCCTGGGTGGAGACGTTCTGCAAAATCCCGTAGGCTGGTGGCCATGTCTGTTTCAAAATCTTCGAGCTGTGAAGAGCGCGTCAAACCAGTGGTGTCATCAGCAAAAAGTAAAGCAAAAGAAATCAAGGGAATCCAACTGTTCTGGCTTTCCTGCCAGTTGTCTGCGTAGATGAAAAGGAGCCTGAGGATTCAAGGTGCAATGAACTCCACGATTGCCAGCTTGTGCTTGTCGGTGTAGAAAACGGCCAATAGCAAAATTATGAAAAATGGAAAAGCAAACAGGACTACTGGGACATCCTTCTCGTAAGCCAATTGCCAAAGAAAAAGGTTCACTGTATTCATCACCACTGCGAATAACGTAGTCCGTGCAATCATGCAATCCATAGAGGACCCGAAGCATTGTCTCGGGTACCCCAAGCTTATGAAAAAGTTTCCAGCATATGTGGCGTTGCGTGCTAGGATAAGCCTTCACAATATCCCAAAGGACCAAAACCAACGGGTCCCACGAATCTTCTTGACGTCGTATGTGCCCATTAGCCATTTCCAGGAGCAAGGTGAGGACAAGCGCCGGGTCTGTGCAGCGACGGTTGGGGTGAAATCCCCACTGGAAGTTGTGCAAAAAGTTACTCTGCTCAGACCAATGTTGCAGTCGAGTGGCCACAATACGAGCTAACACGCGACTGATAAGTGGCAGCAACATAATAACCCTGTAGTTTCCTAAGTCCTGGCGATCACCTTTCTTATGCAGGTAAATTCCAATGCCTTGCTTTACCGAATGAGGCCAAACATCTGGTTGCGAGACCCACAGCGACTGTATGATGCTGATAACACAATCCATTGCACGAGGGCCAGCCCACTGCAGCATGCCAGCCGTAACTTCGTCCCTACCTGGTGAACAATCCCGAAGACGTCGAACTGCCAAGCGAACTTCAGCTGGAGACGGTGTATGACCCAGCCAGTGAGCCACGGTACCCCAAGGCACATGATCAAGGACCGCATCTGAAACCTCTTGTACCGAACCACTGACTGCTTGACAATGCGAACGAAGTGCAGTGATATCATGATCAACTTTACCAGCAACTGTATGATCCGACAAATGGACCCCAATCTTTTTCAAAGACTTGTAGAACCGACCCATGTCATGAAAACGAATGTGTTGTTCAGCTTCAGTGCAAAGGTGACGGACAAAACGAGACCTGGCTTTGGAGCGAAAACGTTGCAGTTGACGGCTCAGCATCCGATGTTGATGTTTCACACGTTGTTGCTCTGCGGGAGAAGAACTTTCTTGAAGGCGAGACCAAAGTAAAGCCAAGTCTTCACGCATTTCCGAAATTTCATGTAGGTCCTCATCAGAATAAGGCGCGCCCATCCTTGGCACTTTACGACCAAGGACGTTTTGCGCCGCATCCACCATAATAGAAGAAAGAGTATCCCATGGTATCAACGGTTCTGTATTGGCAAACTCACCATCCATGAACCAAGGAGAGTCAAGGCCATTCCAGGGAGGCCGCGGTTGAGGGCCACCATGTTTGTAGGTGTGACGAACACGAGGAGGAATCATTCCAGACATAGGCAACGGAGTAGACTGGTCCGGGACCTGGAGAGCGGGAAAAACTTTGACCTCACCCCGAGAGCCCTGCTTGGCTAATCGATCAGCCATTTCATTGCCATGCACACCTTGATGACCACGAATCCACTTCCAGTCGAGACAAATACCCTTGGACTGGACGCGAGCAAGCTGCCATCGACACCATTGTATCAAGGAAAGGTTAGACTCAGGCTGCCAAAGACCACGAACCATGTTTGCTGCATATTGACTATCAAAACAGATTTGTACCGCAGAGTTGGGCTGAACATACGTATGTATCCACTTCAATGCCACACCCAGAGCTTCCAATTCACCTGTGCTGTTGGAGTGTTGACAGGCCCCATGAAATAGCGGCTCAGTGTCCAAAATCGACACAGGGGCACAATATTGTTCTGTTCCATCCGGAAGAGACACAAAGAGACCCCACCCAGCAGTGGTGGATCCCTGGTCCCCACACGAGCCATCTGTATAGAGATTGCCGCAAAATCACTCTGCGGAAGACAAGCAACCTCATCAGGGGGAACAGAGGAGGGAATTCCTTGGTTTTCCAAAGCGTCTTCAACGGTAGTTCTGAAAAGCCGACGCTTACGGCCAGCTTCATCAGAAGGGCCCCTCATCTCCTCCACCTGAAGCTTTTGTTGTTGTTGATGAATCTGCTTCATACGAGAAACATGAAGAAAGCGAGCCTTGCGATCTTGTCGAGTTTTGCCCTTGCACGGGTCAGAAAAATGCAAAACAACCTCTTTACCCCAGTGATCCGAAATGCCCAGCGAAAAAGTTGTAACATTCTGAAATTCCTTCCGAATAGACTGCGAAGCACAAAAAAAGTCAAGTTCGTAGAAATGTCCATTCCGGTGGCGCCAGGTTGCCCTTTTTGCACAAGGACGAAACGAATCCACCATGCACAAATGTGTACCATAAAGCCAGCTGCGGTGGATACGTCCACCCAAGGTGGTGGGAGTGCTCATAGAAAACTGACCCTGATGAATGTGGTCGCCAACGTGATCCATACCAGCATGGGCATTCCAGTCGCCAGCCAAAACCTCGTGACAGTCAGGCGGAAAAGCCGCCCGTAACAATCCAACTCTGCAAGTGACTGCCTTCGATCTGCCACCCTGACAAAAGGCAAAAGGTAGACAGCCACAAAGACATCAGTCTTGTTGCAAAAATTGAAACTCAAAGCACACAAGTTGTCGCCTCGGTCCCATCGACGTTTGCCACTCTGAGACCAAAGAACGTAGAACTCAAGTGACATTAACCATCCAGCACGATCGTTAACCACCAAAACGTAGTCTTCGATGTGCACAACACACGGCCCCATGGTTCCATGAAGTTCTGTGAGAGCAATCAAGTCAGCCTGGGAACTACGCATGTGTGAAGCTGTACAAGTTTGTCTCGATGCTGCAAACGATGCCAAGCAAGCCCCTGGCAATTCAGAGTTTGGAGACGTACCGATACAAGATCGCGGACAGGACGTGAAGGCCTGTAAACATGTCGAATTCGACCAAGGCGGCGCCCAGAACTAGCTGACTGCTGAGAGTAATCAGAAAGAACCGGGGTCCCCTTCCTCATGCAACTGCTTTGCCGCACCACCGGGTAAGATTGGTCCGGAGGACCACCACATGAAGCCACCCGGCGGAATACTCCATGTAGTCTATAGCCTTCATAGGCAGCCTCCGCGTAGTTGGCCAGTGCGCTATAAGCGCACTGTTCCTCGGAGCACCACAAAGAGGTTACGCAAAGCCCCGTGAAAGAACATGCCGATGATGGCCATCATTGCAAGGCGGCCATTCGCCGTAGTAGTAGTAGTAGTAGTAGTACCAGTACCACCCTCCGCCGTGGGAGGAGCTGCACACCCAAGCACGGAGCATGCAACCAAACATGTAGGGCCGAAGTGCGGTGGGCCAGGAGGAACCTGGCAATCACAATGCTGTGCACACGACAGCACCATTGGCTCTGCAGCGTTTGCAAACATAAGGGCGAAGCATAGTATGCATCTCTGAAGGTAAACATGATGGCTCAAGGAATGCACCTTGTCCGAGTGTCTGGCGAGTGCGCTGTTTTTATTGTTCTATTTGAAAGAAACTCTGGTAGGAAAACTATGGGGCAAGAGGACAAGTTTGCTTGGCCAGTTTTGCAAACCGCCTCCACCCCTCTGAGTCTTCGGCCCCGCAATGTAGGCACTTCAATGGGTCATCACTCGTTTGTGGTTGATGAAACTCGTGTTGAGTATCTCTGTTTGTGTTGTGATTTTGTACCAACTTCTGGCGCTTCTGAATTATCACTGATCCTCTCGGTGTATGATGTCCCCTGCTATTATCTTGGCTGCCTCCACAAGTATCCAACATTAATTTGCTAAGATTGCTGTTAGTCCTATGACAAAGTGTGCATCGATAAACTTTGTCAATTCTCTCAAGACCGATGGTGTGCTTTTGACGCGATGCCGCGGTATGGTTATGCAACAAGATTTTTTGATACTGCTGTTTTTGACGCCAATCTTTAGCAGTGTCAATTTGCGCAAGGTCATCGGGTGACCATACAGTTCCGGCTACTGTATTCTTGTGCGATTTTAATTTACGCTGCTGTGATGGTTTTGGCTGGTCTGGCTTTGGCGGTTGCTTACCTGTAAGTCGAGTGCGTACCGTGGGTGCCTTTGGTATAGCAGGCAACAATGGTATGAATTGAAATTTTGACCTATGTTGCACTTATGGTCCATTACCGTCTGAAAAAGACATGCATGCACAAACTCTGGACACATAAGAAACGGTCGAATGGAAAAACCTGAGGCTCTTCCCATGCCAATGCTGGTGAGGATTGGCACATGTGTGAGATGTTCTCCTGGTGTAAGAGTTCCATTATATACAGATTTTTGCCATGCGTCGACTGGCACTATTGAAAAAGTGCGCACGTTGGGCAGCAGTACGGCTGTCCTGTATTTCGTCTGGCATTGCTAAGGCACAGTGCGTTGCCGCAAAGAAGTCGAGGGCTAATTCTAGCCAGGTAATACCTGGTGTGTCTACATCTTCAGCTGGCCATTGCAGATTGGACCAATACCAGTGGAGCGGATGGAAAGTTCCGATTCCAAATAGCCATTTAGAGCCAGTTTTATATAGCCGCCAGTTATTAGGAATAGCCCCTTGGAAGCAGGTTTTGGAAAATGGAATATTTTTTTTCGAAACTCCAAGGATAGTTGGGGGAAAAGAACTTCTATCTCCAGGTTCTGTTGTTCGGACTTCTTCACAGTGTTCCACATCTGGAAAGGTTCTACAATCGGCTTTGGTTTCTTAGGCTCTTGTCGGATTTTAGAATTGCGTTCCTGCAAAATTGAGATCATCATCAGTTGAATTTTTGGGACCAGGGTCTGCACAAACTGAAGGGTAAAAGGTCCCGTATTGAGAAGGTTCTGAGGAAAGAGTCCGCATTCTCGCACACAAGGCGGAAGAGTTGGCAAAATATCAGCAAAGTCTTCGATCATTTTTATTCTTAAGTGTTGCCATGTTGGGCATACCCAAAAAAGATGTTCAACCGATTCTGGTATATTTTGATCACACCATGGACAAATATCATTGGGCGCGCATTTTGCTTTGAACTTCCTTTCTTGTGTGTGCACAGCACCTGTAAGGATATTTCGCAATTGGGATAGGTCAAATAGAGATAATTGGGCACTCAATTTTTTGTTGCGCTTCTGGATGAGTAGAACGTTGCAATCGTAAGCCAACAACGGGCCACCTCGCATGTCAAGCCTGGAACCATCGGCAGTATTATTCTTTAGTACATAAGCTCGAAGGCATGATCTCAGATTATGGTGGAAGCATGATACATCTGGGTCCAAGAGATCCAGCAAGGTGCCTTCTTGTGAATAGAATTGGAAAGGAGAGTGTCTGGTCAAATTGAGTGAATGTGTGATATTGGAAAGTACCGCAAATGGACCTGTTATGAACTGCTCAGGGTAGTTTTCATAATGGTTCTCAAAAATGGCACGAAGATCCATTCGTCGTCGCAGCAGGCGCGACATTAGAGTTAAGGTGTGGTAAATGGATGCCGCACGTGGGTGAAGAATGTGAACTGGGACTACAGGGGTTGCTGTTGTTGCCCAGCATCGGAGCCAACTTTTGCCCCTCCACAGGGTGTAAACAATCCCACTTCTGAGTGACTCGAATAATCCATGAGTAAGTTGAACGAGTTCTGATCCGAAAATGGCTGATTTGAATATTGCTCCAGCAAGTCGAACTCGTAGCTCAAAGCGCAGAGGCGCAGACCGTAGTTTGTGAAGCTTCTCTATGGTTGCAAAGACACGCTTATTGCGGTTCTGAGTGTCAGGTTTGCCCAAACTGGTAACGACAGAGCCCACAAGTGCAAATGAGTCTTTATTGATGAGTTGAGATTCGCTTGAAAGTTCATTCATGTGAGAGAAAAGGATGGTGGTTACTGTTTTGGAGTTTGTAAAGAAAAAGGACTTTTTGCTATTTGTGACCAATCCTACAATAGTGTCAAAGAGAAGCGACCTCTGCCATGATCTCATTATGGTTGCTGCAACTTTATCCGGGTCGTCAGAGCAGCAGTAAAAATGGCTGTCGTCGAGAAAACTACCTGTTGTGAGGATTAATTAAGTCATTTGCAGGGTGTACCTGCATGAATTTGGTTCAGGTCATCATATATGCCAAAGCAACTTGCAGAGAAAAACTGTCTCCTTGTGCAAATCCATGTCTTGCTGAAGAATTCTGTAGTAGCACGCTTAAATTTGTATTGGCAACGTAATCATCCATACATATTTTTGGTGGCCTTGATCAGACCAGCTGGTGCTCCAAGCGTTTCAAGCGAGTAGTAACCAACGTCATATTGCAAGAAGTCGAAAAACTTTTGCCTGTCCAGGGAAACACCTGCAACAAATTGTTTGCAAATAGTCTGAAATTCTAGGTTTAAGGCTAACGCCCATGAGATATCGTAAATTTCATGGCCTTTACGAGCACCGGCCATGCCGGGCGTGAGCCACTGCTCTCTCCATTACATTCAGTCATTTGGGAATAACGACAACTTGAGTAAGTGGTGTAGAGTGGCGACAAATTAGTTATCGGGCGGGTGCTTAAGCCGTCCTCGGCGATTAACTGTCCACTTTTTGCGTCTTCTGGGGATGTGCCTGCACCTTTTGGTATAGCTGTGATCACTCCCATACAGCAAATTTCAGGCCATGGAGACCCATTTTCGATGAGGTTGAGACAATTGGCCAACAAGTCAAACCATTCAATCGGTAAGAATTTGAGTTCATCAATCCTCCATCCGTCCAAAGCAACTGCACGTGAGGATTTTGTTTTCGCCATCTGTTTTTTGAGGTCCTGGCCAGTGATGGGTGGGACGTCACAAGGAAAGGAACTGAGTAATGGATCGAGATTAGCTTTCACGTTTGCCATGTCAACAAGATCATTCTCGTGAAAAATATGGGTCATTAAATGTCGCCATTGAACATCACCCAACCATTAGGTATATGGTCTATAATGGCTACTATAAGGTGATGTCCAATATACCCAAAATGGGACAGTTACCAACCCATAAAAAAGCGCTTGCCAGGCATGGGCAATAGCCTGTAGCATTTCAGTCGTATTGGTGGCGAGATCTCCTTGTGGTGTGGAGACTGCCTGCAAATTGACTGTTGCTTTACTGTTTAACCAAGCAAAGGCGTCAGCACCATGCTTGTGAATTTCGAAACTGTCACGCAACTTTTTCTTCCAAAAACGTGTTCGGCAGATAGAAGCACTCTTCTGGTGTTGCTGCACGAGATTTTCCACTTGGGTGATAAGCACCTGGCAATTAATACTAGTCCATGCTGTGGAATGTGGCAGGTGCCATTGATGACAAATTTTGCAAATGTTTTCCAGGGGGTCAATTTCACTGTAAGCACTTGTGGAGAGCTTGTTGGCATCGGATAGGCTTTGCTTTACCTGCAGTTCTTTAAGCAAACGAAGGAGTTTGTGCAGTGAAACTAGCGCTCTTTTGTAAACATGATCAGGTTGCCATTTGGAAGCCGCCCCAACCACGGCTCTTTCTTTGAGGAAAACAGGAGTGCAATTCCGACCGCCTTCTCCTTTTTGCTTACTGAAGTCAGCAAGGATGGCTTCGCCTATTTTGGCGGCGACTGTCCATGCCGAATCCATGTCGGCCCCGTCGAGAGCTTTTTGAAAATCAGTAGAGTATCGTTCAAAGTGCTTGTGAAAAGACTGAGAAATAGAACTTTGTAATTTCTTTTTGACCGCTGCTTTCCCTTTATCAGCCGGCAGCTGAAGGAAGGGCTTTGGGGGTCGGAAGACAGAAATGACTTCCATGGCTTTGGAAAGTGATATTTCAATCTGTAGTCCAAGGTGACCTTTAACAGAAAGGTCACGTCGCAACTGAAACGATTGGCACATGTGGAGAGCAGCAGGATTGGCCAAAATTAGGTCAGGTCGTGTAACTCCTTTTGCACTACTTATTTTGTCCCAGTTGGGGGACGAAGAAAAAGTAAACTCAGGAGAATTTTTTGTGAAAAAGGCTCCAAGATCAGTCCACTGCTTGCTAGCCAGTGCTTGGTTGAGGGTTAAACTAGACTGAATAGTAGTGTTTGAATCCATACAGAGTATGACCGGTTGCTGGCCCAGGGATGCACCATAATTGAAAAGCTGAGTCAAGAGACGTTCGTTTTGTGTATGCTTCGCATCATTACGGCGATTGACAATGCCGTAGAAGGTGCAAATATGCAAGAATCTCCGGGCTAGAGCTCCCTGAGTACTTAGGGGAATTGCTACCGTGGTCCATCTAGTACTTTCGTACAAAACTTGGGCAGCATGCCCTTCACGGCCAATGGGAATGAGCGGAAGAAATTGTTTGGAAAGAATTCCAACGCCACCATAAGTGGTCTTGCCCGCTGCACGTCTCGCCGGCATTCCGAATTTCTTGGTGGGATTCGTTGGTGGTTTACCCCAAACTGCGTGCCAAGGTTGGGTCTGGGCAGCTAAAAATTTTGCTTGCTGAATTGCACCAACTGAAGAAACACGTGCTTCTTGGACAGCAATGATGTCTGCTCCGCATGCGAGCAGGGATTCTGAGTGGGAAGCCCAAGATGCGGCATTAATGGATAAAAGGGTGATGGTGTCATAAGGCTGATGCGATTCTAGAGAGGTCTCTACTTCAGGGATCGATGGAGACCCCGATTCATTCACATGGGGGTTAGTATCACCAGTAGTTTGACATGCTGATCGATAATTGGCTAGTCTTTCTATAGCCTTAAATGAAAAGAATTGCCTGTTGGATACCACTGGAGAGTGTCGGTATAGAACTGCATCGAAGTGATTAACTCCATTATGGGTCAGTCGGATGGGCAGTCGGTCGTTATCAGAGTATGATGCAAAGTTTTGAATACCGTAATTGGGTGTAAATACAACAAAAGGCCGCTTCAAAACAAAACACAGTGATTGGATGCACAGTTCATCTGCGAAGACACCATCGTTGTACATCTCAGAAGTATATTGCACCAAATCTGCGTCAGTATGAAAACAATTCCGCAAGATAGGATTGTTACAAATGGAGTCGACGCATTGCTGGCGTAGTACTGCATGATGCATGAAGATACCAGAAATGTCTTTGAGGCTTCTGGAAACAGCTCTGAAAAAACAATTGCCATCACCTAAGACTTTTGCAAATGAAAATCACTTGGGAGTAGGTTCTCGAGAGTGGAGTCAAGCTCGAATTGTTTTTTTGCTGCTTGTTGCGCTTCAGTTAGTGAGAGTTTAATTGCTTGTTGCAATTCATCTTCCGAGAGAGGCAGGTGTTTTCCACCACCCCTCATAGGGGCTGGCTGGAGATCATCTATTTTCCCGATACAACGGGGTTCATGTTTGAATTTCGAAAACTGTTTTCGAGTAAATTCTACTTTTCATCTAGTGAAATCACTTGCCTCTGCCTTTCTGCATTTTTCCATTATCATATTCAGTTAATGCTTTCAGCGGTGTATCTCTTTCCGGCTAGCTGGCTTGGGCGAAGTGCTAGCTGAGGCTCCCAAGCTGCGCAATGCATGCATGATTTCTTGGTGCTGTTGGCTCATATTGGACTCAATGGTATCCAACCGGCTGTCTTGGGCGTTGACACGCCGATTTAGGCGCTCAACTTCTTTCTGCAGGGCATCCAATCTGGCTATTTTCCATAGGTTTCTTGTCTCTTTGGAGTGCCCTTTTTCCCTTTTCCTTTAAATCCTTTTCCGCCAAAATCATGCTGATTCGTGTCAAATTCTTGTCGTGTTGGAGGTTCATGGATCTGCTGAATGAGTTTCTGCCAATATTTTTGAACGTCTGGCTGCCTTGGCAGATTCATTTGCTGCAAGCAATCGCTGTTGCTTTTCTTTGAGAATTTCTGCTTTACTTGGGAGTTTCCGAATTACAAGCTTGATTTTGCCATGCTGCAAGATCAAGCGATTCAATGTTGGTTCTGTGTCGGCTCTGACCAACCATGTGCACGAATTATTTTTTATGAGCTGCTTAAAAGGAATTGTAGCCCATGGGGACCATACATTTTCATCAGTGGTGCTGTTCAAGAGATTTACGACACTGGTAGAAGACGTACCATCGGGGAAGCCGCTCACTTCATAAGCCATGGTGCCAAATACATGCGAATTGGCAGCTGAGATTTTCGGATTTGGCTTTTGCAAAGTCTGACGAGCAACTGTGATATGTTTCAGATCGACTCCTGACTCCTATCGATCCCTTGGTAGCCACAAAACCATGGATCCCGGACAAAGTATTGGCGACAAGCGAAAGGGCTGAGATCGTGTCAAATTTGGACCAAATGATGACCGTTCCAGCTTCCTCGGGCGGTGTTTCACCTCTGCGTACAAATGGTCGGAAAAAGAGCAACCCATCCTTGCAGTTGTACAACCGTTTAGACTGATCCTTTGTGGCTCGTAAGCATCCATGAAACATGCCATTGTCGGTGGAAATTTTGAAATTTCCAAAGCTCCAAGACGTTTTCCTCGACATTCAAGATACCGGCAATTCGCTTAATGATATCACGTCTTGTCTGTGCAATCGAGGGGTGGACAGTGGCTGTCCTTGCCGAGGACCCTGAGCAGCCGCAGGGCGTCGCATACCTTGTCGAGGGGGTCTTCGGGGGGCTGGGGGGGGAGGGGGTGTTCCCATAGGGCCTGCGAAATTCTCAGTCCATGCAAATGCATGGGGTGAAATCCTACCCGCCGCCCCCCGACCTGCTAATCTGTCAGCTGCCTCATTTCCGTAAATATCAGTGTGCGCGCGGACATCTTTAAAATCAACCTGAAAAATCCGTCGCGTAGCTTCCAGCAAGGATGCAACCGTATCAATGAGTTCTGTATTTTCGCGACCCTTGGTCAAACGCGTCACCACCCCATATGCGTAGGTTGAATCGTAATAAATAGTAGCCCTTCTAGGGTGATCCTGGGGGAGTTGCTGGTGTATCCTTAGAAGGTACCGACATGCTTCCCCAATAGCGCTGACCTCGCCTGTGTTATTGGAGTGTACTCTGGCTCCCAGCCAAATGGGGTCGTAAGGTGTGATGTTCACTGGACCATATAATGCTGCACGCCATGTGGTGGTCATGTCTGGATTTTCAACATCAAAAACTGCGACTCCCCACCCTGCTTGCTGTGGTGCCTCCGCAGACCCGCTACTACCTCCCGACCCATCTGTGTATATGTGCCAACTTTGTGGAAGAGGAGGGGTAAGAGATGTGTCTGGTCCCGGGACCTGAGCTTCATCATCAACTTGACTGAATCTAGGCAATAAAACAGCTGCTGCTGGGCATCTGTGTGTCTTGAAATCACCGGCTCGACGGTGAGTCTGCAAACACTTTGAACATGGAAATGACTGGACTGTGGTCAATTTGGGATCACAAATGGCATGCATAGCTTCATAGTGAAAAGCTAATAAATTGTGCTTGTTAAATATTTGTTGACAAACTGGACAAGTCAGTGTGCCCCCATCCCTGGCGCGCACGCGATTTTCCTGAGGAAGTTGTCCATATTGTCGTCGTTCTACTCTACGCTGATCCCCCCCACGTCGGCGCTCCCCTAATTCATTATCACTATCTTCATAGTTTCGTTCCCCTTGTGGTTGGTTGTTCCGAGCCCAGCGTGGGATGGGTTGTCCTACACGCCATGCATCAAGTTCCTTTTCTCTATCTAATAATACTACTTCTTTGGGGTATGCTTCATGTACCACTTTTTGCCATTGCGCGCGATTCTGTGCTAGACGATACCAGTCGATTTCCGATATATTCGCGTCGCGCAAACACGCGTTAAGCCATTGAGCCTGCTTGAAAGGGCTGTGTTGCTTTGCCCCTGCGTCAGAAATCCATCCAAACAGCAATTGTTTTTGCGGTGCGGAAATTTCCATCCTTGCTACGTGTCCAAGCCATAGGAGAGAGGCGCGTCGGGCGGAGGTCAGGAAAGGTTCCCATTGCACCATACGGCATAGGATCGCATTGCTGAGTCGCATCTTCTCAGGTTGTATGTGCGCACATTGAACGCTCTACGTACGGCGAGGTTAATGACCGATTGGAGTCGATTCACCTGACTTGTTTGCCATGATCGTGTTCTGACAAACGAGAATAGGACCCCTTTCACGACGGCTTTGAGCACTCGGATGCGCACTGACAATTTCAAATCACGTCTACGGGTATGCACCTGACGACCCTTGGACCATGCTGCTGAAACCTGTTCTACACGTTGTATACCCTGACGTACCGCTCTATCCGTCTCGGCTGTGTGTCCGGCGCGCTCAGATAGCATGGCTCCGACGTGCTTTACTACAGTGGTTTCACCTTGGGCTGGGACATCATACGCTGGTCGAGCTGTTTGACATACACGAATACCCTCTGTTTTGTGTTCATTGACTTTACCTGCAAAAGACGCTACAGTTTGACTGAAGAGGGGCTCTGCTTGCCTAATTTCTTCCGCTAACCCTATGATCGCTGTGTCATCTGCGTACGCAAAATCGCCGACTCTTGCGTGTTTTGTGTGTCGACCCTCATCATTTCTATCATTACGACGTTTTGCTACTCGGCCATCGACCTTGTATGTGATGTTAATCCCGGGATTGCATCGATATTCTGGGCTGCACGCGTGCGTCGTGCGCGAAAGACCTCCATGAGAGAATCGTGAAATACATTAAATAAGACAGGTGATGACGGACAACCCTCGCGTAGACCTCGGTCAGGTATGAAAGTGCTTGACATGAAACCCTGATGACGTACTTTGGTGTGAGTACCATCATGAATTGCCCTCAGGGCCTTCAGGAACTTGGGGGGACATCCCTTTATTGATAGAATTCTCCATAGTGCGTGACGGGGGACTTTTGGATACGCTTTTTCCAGGTCGAAAAATTTGAAAAGGATTGTGTGTGGGTGTACCGATTGGGCTGCCTCCTCTAAGAGTCTCCTGGTTACCTGGTGCACGTCATCGACGCCTGATCCAGATCTAAATCCAAATTGCATCTTGTTGAGCCACGGATTAGCCCACCTCTGCAACCTTGCAGGACATATCCTGGCCACTAATTTACTACCTACTGAGAGAAGAGTAATTCCCCGCCAATTATGTTTACTACTTTTGGGGTGCTTCCTCTTCCAGAGAGGAACCGTCAAACCGATTTTCCATTGTGTGGGCCAGTTCTGAGCCTCGTCATTGTCTGGGGCCTGCGTGGCCGCATTCCAGCACTCCTGTGTGATACGAAAAACTTCTTTGTGAAGGTGAGGGCCCCCGAACTTCAAATATTCCGCTAACATACAATCTTCCCCCCCTGCTTTGCCTAAGCGCATGTCCCGGATAGCACGAACAAATTCCCCCCATGAAGGTGGGTCATCCAGAAAAGTGGCTGTCTCTCGTTGTGAAATGTCTGGCCAAATTGTGTCATCCACATCCCCGATACCTTGTTGTATGGCTTGAAAATGATCCTTCCATTCCTCCACCTCGGCGGGGCTACCTGCCTGAATACGACCTCCATCTCGATTGCCTTTGCCTACCGCTGCTTTTAGTTCTTTGACTAATTGGAAAACTTTGGTGCCGGCTGGGGTATTCATAACCCGGTTGGCCTCCTCAGCTTTCTGTGACAGCCATGTTGTTTCCCACGTTCTGATCTGTTGGGCCTTAGCTTTTCGTGCGTTCTGTAGAGCCGCGCGGCACTGCCGCATGAGTTGTGGGTCACTCTGCCTGCGTGCTGCGCGATTCCTGTGCTGTGCATGCGCGATGTTAGTATCCAACTGTTGTATCTCTGTACCATGATAGCATAACCAAGGGGCCCCGTGACGAAGTTTCAGTATGCCACATACTTCGACAGCCGCTGTACGGCACAAATTACAGATTTCTTCCCAATTGGGATCTCCCGACAAATTGGCTAGTTTTGACTCCACTTGATGCACCCATCGCGCGCGGAGGGTGGACGCCTCTGCATCCTGCCCTCACATGCGTGCCACGTCCGGCTTAACTACTTTCGAAGGAATGTGCGTGCGTGGGCTCCAATGTTTGCCTACTTTTAAAATAAGCTTAACTGGGTTGTGATCAGTGTATGTCGACCAAGGTGCTGTCACATTGCTACCTTCAACAAGGAACCGACATTGTTTCAAATGCCACACATCAACCCCTTTCACCAAGATGTGGTCTAATTCATGTTGTGATAGGTACCTAGGGTGGGTCCAAGACACCCTGTTTCGACACTGAAAACGACTGGCAACGTCTCGCAAACCATGGCGCGAGCACCAGTCCCGCCATTCTTGCCCTGGTACTGTGATTTTGAGAGTGGAAAAGGGCCCGACCGAATCCCAACCACTGATAGAACGATTTTGGTTGTTCCCCATTTCAGCATTGAAGTCTCCCATCACCGTGATAAGGCTAGTAGCTGGGGCTAGTTCTAAGATTAGTTCCAAATCGTGCCGTAAGGTGTTGCGTTCTTCTTTTCCAGAAGAGCTAGTAGGAGCATAAATACCAGCTACGTATGGACCCCTCCTCCATCCCATGCGTGGAAAAGCAATAGCTGATACTCTGGCCGATTTTTGATAAATAACTGCTCCCCCCGCTTGCCACCAATTCCACCATACTTCTGACATCAAAAAACGACTTTTTGCCTATGAACCAAATACCAGGTCTTACCTCTATGCCGGTATGTTCGGACGCCATCGTCTCGAAACATGAGATCGGTGAGGGTAATAAGACCCCATCTTTGTATTGCCATACGTGTAAGAATACACTGGGTCTTGAGTTCTTGGTTAATGTACCCGGTAGTGGCCCCTAGTCCCCTAGTGTTCCATGTGGCCATGCGCCACTGTCTGAGACATTCCCGGTGTTCTTGTTGTTGCTGGAACATACGAAACCGAATGTGTCGTGTCTTGCGTTGTTTGGCCCTGTGTATTTGCTTACGGACTTTTGCTACCTTCCTACCTAAGGTGCGAGCTGCAGTCCTGCGCGGTTTGGATTGTAGCGCTTGTTGACATTTCCATAGTGCAGTAAGCGATTTAGAATTTGATGATGATGTCCGCGACGGTGGTAGCCGCAACCATGGTCGACTGGTCCCTTCACTCCGACATGGGCATGGGCGCGTCGACCTGTGCGAAGATGATGAAATATACCAATGTCAAACCGCCAGGGTTAGTGTGTGCATGCAGTGATTGGCAGTGTGCTGTTATCCAGAGGCGACCACTCTCATGGGTGTGGGAAAATTGACGCAAATTTTATTGTAACACGAGCAAAACTGAATGTGTTGTTTAACATTGGTTGCAGGGGCACGAAACCCACCAGTAATGTAGTGATATATAACTATAAGCCGCAAAACCTAAAGTGATCGAGGCGACCAAGCCACTTGGTAGGGAAACACAAACATGACAAGGGAGAACCCGACGTGAAGAACAAATGGGCAGACAAAACCAGGCTCGCCAGAACCTTGGAACCGACCCGTAGGTATACGGTTCCACCTTGGAGCGGATCCGATAGATCCAGACTCCGACCTTGGCGGCCGAATCAAACAGACACCAACCGAGCAGGGACACCAGAGCAAATCAAACCAGGGCAGGGGGTAGAAAGGGGGGCAAGAGAGGGGCAAGGGATCAGCCACGAGACATATACCGAAAAACCAAATGGGGGACCATGAAACAGAGAGAAACTTGCGCCTTGGTGTTTTCATCCATGTGCATCTTGGGTCCTTGTCCGATGTCACTGTTGCCTTTTACCTTTTCCTCCACCCTTGCCCTGCCCATGGCGACCTTTGCCTTTGACTTTGGGCCCCTTGCCACCCTGTCCCTTGTTCTGCGTGTGCTCTCTGCCATGGGCCCCTGTCGGGCAAAAGTTGGAGGGTGGCATTGCTACCTTGTTCCACCTGAACCTGTTTGATGACGTACAGGGTCCAGTTAATAGACTCTTTGATCTGCTGGAAGCGCAGCCTCGAGGGTTCCCCTGGGCGTAAGCGCAGGGTGAACCCTGTTCCTGCCTTGCTAACCCACTCCACCATGTTACCCAAATTGAAACTTTCGGCGATGGAATCTCGCGCCACCTTTGCAGGCCAGGTGCGTTTATTGTTGGACAGTGTATCCGACTTGGCTTTGAGAACAGCTTCATCCAAATCCAAACCAAACACTGTTTTGAGTTCTTGGTTAAGCCCCTGTTCTGCCCGTTGACGCAATTCCCCCCTTGGTGCTCCCTCGTTTTCCATTGCTGCCCAAAGTTCCGCCAGTGTTGCGCTGTGTTCCACCCTGATATACCTGTATGCTTCTGCTGCTTCCAAGCGTTGCTCCATGCGATCCACCCTGGGGACCAGAGCAGCCAACTGATGCTCATGATCATCCAACCTTTTCACCACCTCATCCAACTTACGTTTGCATTCATTTGCGTTGGCCATATATGGCATGGCTTTGACCCCCGTCCCTGGTTTTGACCCCGACAGCGGTACATATGTGTTTGACTATTTGAAAGATATCCGTGACATTAGGTGTGGACAGCGCTGCGTTAGCTTCGTCTGCTTTCATGCTCAGCCAATCGCTTTCCCAGGACTTCAATGTGTGGGCTTTGATTTTCTAGCATGTTGTAGGGCTCGTCGAGCCACGCGACGTTGTGCCGCATCCCCATTGGTTCGCGCTGTTTGGTCTTGTTGTTTTGCAAAGGTGATGTCTGCATCTAACCGTTCTATATCTGTCCTACGATTCCAGAGCCAGGGGGCTCCTTTGTGTGAAGCTACCACCCCACATACTTCGACTGCTACTTCTCGACAAATTTTACACAGAGCATTCCAGTTGTGATTCATCTCTTCCGAGTTCGTAAAAGGTTGAAGGTCCCGCAGACGGGCCTCGACCTGCTGTGTCCAGGCCTGTCGATTACGGTCTGGCTCAGTGCCGCGTCCCCTAAGTTTGGAAAGGTCAGGCTGCTGAGTTTTGTTGGAAGACCGTACGCTACTGGTCCACTGTTTCCCAAAACGGAGAGTGAGTTCTACTGGGTTGTGATCAGTGTATGGTGTCCAAGGCGTCGCAACGCTGGGTCCTTCCAATAAGATACGACCATGTTGTACATGCCATAAGTCCACTGCCCTACACAATATATGGTCTAGCTCATGTTGGGCATTGAAACGCGGGTGCGTCCATGTGTGTCTGTGGCGACCTTGGTACCTGCTGACTATATCCCGAAGGCTGAAACGAGAAAACCACTGCCTCCATTCACGGCCAATGGCGGTGAGTCGGGTAGTGCCAAAACATCCAACAGTGTCATGTCCTGCAATTGTGGTGTCTGCATTATTACCAAATTCTGCATTAAAATCCCCAGCTAGGATGTGTAAACTAGTGGCCGGAGCCATTTGTCGTAGTATCTCGACTTCCTGTCGCAAAAGGCGACGTTCTCCAACTCCCGAATCACTGGTAGGTGCATATAACCCGATGATATACAAGCCTCGACGCCAGCCACGACCCGGTAACGCGAGAGCCACGGCTCGGGTACCTTTGTGATATGTCACACTGCCTCCTTCGACCCACCACTGGTGACACCAAGCATCCATCAGGAAACCAACTTTGTGATGGATGACTAAAAAGCACATCTGACCATTGTGTGTATATTTGCGGACCCCATTATCGCGAAATTTTAGATCTGTCAACACCGCACAGGTCCAGTCATGGTCTACCATATGTTGTAAAAAACACCTGATCTTGAGTTCTTGATTGATGAGGCCCGTAGGGGCACCAAGACCCCGAGTGTTCCAAGTAGCCATTTTTAATTTCCTGCATCTCTGCCTATGATGTCGTTGTTTATTGTGCGCTGTGCGCAAAATGGCCCGAGTTCGCGCGGCTTTGCGCTGCTTGATTTGACGGTTGACCCGAGCTAAGCGGCGTCTAAGAAGACGAGCTTGTTTCGCTGTTCGCGTGCCCTGAACCTGCAATGTAGTGGCTAGACGGTTTTGTAAAGCCATTTTTCTATGTCTCAACTGCCTATGTCTCTGCATAGTCGCGAAAAGAAATAGACGCGTGTTGAAAATCTTTGCTCTGAAGTGGAAGTATCCCACTAGCTGACCAAACAAAGACTCAGATACACAGAGAACCCTGCAGTTCCGGAGAACCGAAAGGAGATGTGCACAGGCACCGAAGGGTCTGCCAGGAAAAACTCACGACCGCGTAGAGTCCTACACGGTAACGAACCGCGGACCAGGCGGGTCGTACCCCAACCGCTGGCCCCATGGCCTCCAAGGAGAGCACGACACACAAAAACGCGGACGCGCCCAACCGCCCCGAGGGTTTGGACCGAACGGCAGATCAATGTTGAGTGACAATACCGCTTCGCACAGAACACCACAGAGCTGCCCCTAATGCCAATCGATACCATCCAGGCGAAGACTCTCACAATCGTGAGTTGGGATTGGCCTACGCGGCTATAAAACTTAGGTTAGGCGGCGTAATCGTTGTCGAAAAATCCGATTATTCTACCAAGTATACTTCCGCCGATGATTACGCTGAACTAGACATGGGAGGCTGCACAACTACAGCCAAAATGGTATGAGTGAACTGCAAATGCATGTCAATTGGTCCGTCTCTCAGAATGCAGTCAAACTTACAGTGCAGCCGAGCGTAGTTGTCCAGGCGCCGACCACGGGGAGGTCGAAGTCACTCGTTGGCGCCCCGATTTGGAATTTCCCGGTCATCTCTGGGGTAATGTAACCCATTGTTGCCAGCATGGAAATTCGACCATGCTTCTTCTGTTTGTCCTCCGGGGAGGCGTCCCACACCCACTCGCAGGGCATGTGACAACACAAAGGGCCAACGGCCCGGGTAGATGGCAAGGCAGCCATCAAACTCTGTAGCCAGGTCTGGTGACCTAACAGGGCACAGGCAGTCAGGAAAACTGCAACCATGGGTCTTGCGCAAAAGACAGCTTGGAATTGGAGGGCAGGACGCCGACTATGTAGCACTTATCAATTGGGTGGACATCTATGGAAAGGAACCGAAGGCTGGTTATCTTGGGAGCATTGCCGAAAAGGGAGCGCTAATCGTTTGGATGCGAATGCAACGTTTGCAAATTCAGGTTTGGTTTATCCCTCTGCTCTGCTGCAGGTCTCTCTCTAAAATTTACGTATGCGCTTCCAACCTTGCCAGTGCTGCTGACGTTCGCACAGGGAGCAAGAAGGAATCTGATCAACATCGGTAGGAATGGACAATTGGTGCTGAAAAGTTCTTTGAGAATTATGCTCATTAGCAATCTTTATACGCTGGTTTAGGACAACACTAGTCCTTTGTCTACCAGGTAAGCAGGCACCCTGGTCGACCATTCCTCCGCAGCTGTCGTTCAACATCCTTGAAAGATTAACCGAAGTTTTTGGGCAGTTTTTACACACAAATTTTGCATCTCTGCGATTGAGATCAAGGACATGTTTACTGAGGGATTCGGCATCTCTGTTATGGAAAAGAATTTTCTCGGGTCTTTGGCGGTCTCGCCAATTAGCTGTAGCATCCAAAGTGATCTTTTCTTGTTCGTCCCATTCCACATTTATTATTGTGGCTTTATGAGATTTGACGATACGCCGAGTTGACTGGGTTTGGTAGCTCACCGGTGCAGGCTGCTTGCCGGTGAGTCTTCGTCTTGCAACAGGGTTGAAAAGTTTTGGTGGAGCATGGTGTAGTTTCACAAAGGTGCTGCGACATTTGATAGTGGAACAGTTACCGGAAGATTGTACAATGTCGAGGAGATGCTGATGTACAAACTGAGGATGTCTTAACTTAGGGCGCTGGGAAAATCCAGTCATGCGTTGAAACCCTAAAGTTGTGAGGGAATCACAATGTTGAAGAAATTCAGCTGGGCACAACTTACTTTTACAAATAACCGCCATGCGCTTGCTGGCTCTCATGAAATAGGAAGCAATGCTGGAAACGGTCAACTTGCTGGTGTTTTGGTCCGGCATATGCAACGGACAGTGTGTGCAAGCGTGGTAATCGAGGGCTAATTCAAACCATGACATGGTTTCATGACTTTGTGAGTCTTGCTGCCATTGGAGACTGCTCCAGAACCAGTGCAGTGGATGAAATACATTTAAACCAAACAGCCATTCGCTTCCCTTGCTATATCTTCTCCAATTTGGTGGTATGGTACCTTGAAAGAAAGTATGGCCTATAAAATCAGTGTCATGATTCCAAGGGTACGAAGGATATAAAGACTGCAGGTCTCTACTTTGGCTACTGTGGGGAACAACTTCATCCTCACTGTGCTCATCAGCTGGAAAGTCGGCATTTTCTTCTGCTATGTCGCACGGCGCATCAGCTGGTTGCATTCCAGCTTGTGCTTTTGCTTTGTCACGTGCTTGTGTTATGGCAATCATGGTTCTTTAGCTTCTTCTACAGAACAGAAAATCTCATTGCCGAAAGCACTGGAAGGCAGAAGTGCGCAATGCCTGGTGCAGGGTGGCAGTGAAAAAATTCGATTTCCCCACTTAAGAACTCTGATCGATGCTGCGTCCAAGCAGGGCATTTCCAGAAAAAATGATCATGGTCTTCAATTTCTTGTTGTTGACACCATTCACATTGAGGCGAGGTGACCATGCCAGCTTTGAATAATCTTTCGGCTGTTCGGCTGGTTCCAGTTAAAATGTTTCGCAAAGTGGCACGTTCAAACAAATTCAGCAGCAGTCTAGTGTTAGTCTTATATGCAAAAGGAGGACCTCCCTGGTAATCTTTTCTGGTGTGAATTGGTGAGTCTGTTTGAATTACCATTTGACGAATGGCTTCACGAAGAGTATGCTGAAACTCGCCTTTATTGGATGAGAGTAGGTTCAGTTCCGAACTGGAAGAAGTTCTGATCAGGAAAGGTTCACTCCAGTCGGCTTCTAAAGATTCAACTACTGATCTGATCCTGGCAACAGGTCCGAATTTGAGGTCAGTGATATTCCAAGTTAATCGGAATAGGTCGTGAAGATCAGGTCGCCTGATAAGTAAACGACGTGCAAGATTCAAGCAATGGTATATACTAGCTGGTTGTAACAACAAGCGGAACGCTGGAACAATATGCGTGAAAGTGATGGCAAACGATCGGCACCAGGTGTTGCCGTTCCAGAGTAATGCAACCACTGAGCTTCGTAAAGAATTATGTTGCGCAAGTGTACATTCTTGGATTTCACTGCCAAAAATGGCGCCTGCAAAAACTGACTCTGCTAGTCTTACCTTGTGGGAAAAACGAAGCGGCGCTGACCGAATGCGGTGCAATTTTTGCAACACGTTGCAGATACGAGAGGAGCGAGTTGTCAATTGCGGCACTCCTCTCGTGGTGATGACAGAACCTACCAATCGAAATGATTGCTGACATGTCAATACAGGCAACTGGTGAACTTCGGATATTTCCCGATTGATAGCATCTTCCAGCGACTGAGTGGTGCCGAAGATGAAGGTTTTATCTTCGTTGGTTTCGAGCCCAGAAATATCGTCGAACCTCCGAGATACGTTCCAAGCTGTTGCTATACGTGAAGAAACCACTTCTGGAGAAGAATGCACATGGTAAAAGTGACTGTCGTCTATAAAGCTTCCCGTTGTGATGTCTTGAGAATGCTTTTGGATATACCTGGTCCATACAGCCATGTTGGCAAGGGCTATCTGCAGGCTGTACGTGTCACCTTGTGCGAAACCATTGGTACGGGTGTGTTCCCCACCAAAACTTTTATTGATCTTGTACCGATAACGGAGCCGTTTGTAGAACTGTTCTTGTGCAGCAATGTAGTCAACTGGTGCGCCTAGTTTTTTCATCAAAGAATGGCCAAGGTCATGCTGCAAAAGGTCGAAAATTTTCTTTTTGTCAATCGAAATACCTCCTAACGGTACGTTGGCTGCGACTGCGTGCTCAACGGCTAGAGCCAGGTTCCAAGAAATGTCATGCACTTCGTTGTTTTTACGAGCACCTCTGGCACACTTTGGAAGCCAGCCTTCTCTCCAGTCACTCATTTGTTCGAAACGAACGCTGCTATAAACGGAATATAAAGGAGACAAATTGGTGATGGGTCTTGTGGCAAGACCGACACTCGCTATGAGATCTCCTGGAGGAACAGAAGCAGGATCCTGTTCAGAATCTTTGGGAATCGTAGAAACAGTGCCTTGAAGGCATGCTTCAGGCCAATCTGCTCCTTTTTCGATCGCATGGAAAACCGTCGCAACAAGATCAAAAAAGTGACAAGGCAAAGCTTTCAACTCAGGAATGCGCCAGCCATCTAGCGCTATTGCACGACTGTCTTTCGCAGTCAAAATCTTACGGTGCAATTGTTCCCCTGTGATCTGGGGAATGTTACAAGTAACTTCAGGAATGCAAGATTGAGTTTCGGTGGGAAAAGCCTCCCATGAAATTAACTTATTATTGTTGAAGAGGTCCTGCCAGGCATGTTCAACAGCTTCTAAAATTGCACTCGGATCGGTAACCACTTGACCATGCCGGTCTTTAAGAGCCATAATTGGTTTGTTTGGTTTAGAGCGTAGCCAGGCAAAGGCTGCGTCCCCGTGTTTATGAATATCAAAACTCTGGCGCAATTTGCACTTCCATGCTTGTATACGCTGCAATCGAGCATCTTTAGAAAGGCTTTGGATGGCATGCTGGAGACGTTGTGCAAAAGGATCGAGTATACAGGCATGCCAACTGGTGCCAAGATGAAGGTTGAAACCTGAAGCTGCGCGAGTTAGACTTTCAAATAAGATTGGTGCTTCCTGCAAATCTTGTTGTGAACACTTTTGTGAAATGTGACGAACTTGCTTATGTTTCAATTCATCAATTTGTCTTAACGAACGCATCCATTTGATGAGTTTATTCCTTTGTGGAACATCAACAAATTGTTTTGATATGGCGTGGGATGCCACGTTAATCGATTTCAAAGTTGGGGGTTTACCACGGCCAAACTGATATGTGAGTTCAGTTTTGGAACTGGCTTGCAAAAACTTTTCACCTGCTTTGGCTAAAAGAGACCAAGCTCGATTGGTCTGGTTGGTTTTTAGGGCGGAGTGAAAATCTGCTTGCACTGGCGCAAAAACTTGAGAGAATAATTCCTGCTTTTCTTCCTTACTAAGAGGTTCAAAGTTATCTGGCGCAAAAATGGTGGGGGGAACGAGGATCCGATGCTGCAACATGCACAATTCACGTTTGAGAGTTAATTGAAGGCCGAGGTGGCCTTTGATTGGCAAATTGCGTAGCACAGAAAAACTGGTGATCATGGCCAATGCTGGTGCATTGGCTATGATGTGGTCTGGCCTGGTTACGCCTGCACCTTCATCGATTTTGTTCCATGTGGAGGAAGCGCAAAATGTCTTAGCAGGTGAGCCGTCAGAAAAAGACACAGCGACGTCGTGCCACTCGCTTGTGGCTAGTACCCGCTGCAAGGTTATGCTTTTGTCAACTGTAGTGTTGGCGTCCATGCAAATGACTACGGGTTGGTTTCCCAGAGATGAGGCGTGTTCGAAAAGTGAGGTCATTAACAATTCGTTTTGAGAATGTCTGGCGCCGTTACCCCGGTTAGCTATCCCATAGAAGGAAATCAAATGAATGAAACGACGGCTCATTGCGCCAACTGGACCGACAGGAATGGCGGCAGTGCACCATCGGCTGGATTCGTGCAATATACGGCTGGGTGTAGAATCAAGACCGGTTCTGATTAAAGGTAATGGTGTTTTGGCTAAAATTCCTACTCCACCATGCGAGCTCTTGCCAGTGGCTCGTTTTGCGAAACCCTGCTTGATTTTAATTTGGCCAGGCGGTTTGCCCCAAATACAAGACCAAGGCACATCACGTTTGGAAAGGGAATTCGTCTGCGTTTGGATACCACTACTTGACAATCTAGTTTCCTGGACAACCAACACATCGGCGCCATATTCGAGAAAAAAGGCAGCGTGCGGCGTCCATGAGGTGACATCAGCACTTAAAATGGTTAAATCCTTTCGGGGATCTTGGTTCCATGAAGAAGAATCTACCTTATGGACATCCTTTGGGGAACGTTCAAAATTTTGGGGAGACAATGAATGTTCCGACCTCAGTAGGCTTGGAGCCGCAATTGCTTCTTTAGTAATAGCTGCCGGTTGTTGCAAAGTTTCTGAAGCACGAAAGGAAAAATATTGATTATTGATGGTGATAGGAGATCTTCTGAATAAAACACAATCAAAATGATTGACGCCATTGTGTGTAATCCGAATGGGATTGCTATTCTGCTCTGGAGGGTCTCCAAAGGTAACCAATCCATGAGAAGGTGTATATACCAAAATCTGCAAATTGAGAAGACTGCTTAAAGATCGGATGCACAATTCGTCGGCAAAAGTGCCGTCGCGCAACATGCTTTCTGTATATGACCGGAAATCGGTGTCATCGAAGAATCTACTCCGAAGGTGCTGATTGTTGATAATATGATGAACGCAAGTTTGCCTCAAAGTGGAATGATGCAAAAATTTCACAGTGATATCTTTATAGCTGCGAGAGACAGCTCGAAAGAAGCAATTGCCGTCTGCGGCAACTTTTTGAATGTGAAGAAAATCGGGGATTGTGGAAGCAAGAAGCTGGTCCAGCTCTTCTGACTTCTGCGCTGCGGCTTGTGCCTCAGTTAGGACTGTTGAATAGCGGTCTGCAATTGAAAATCTTCCGGACACGGATGTTTGCCCCCACCTCTGATGGAAAGCGATGATTTACCGTTGCTGAAATCAAGGGTCACTTGCCACCCTTGCCTTTTGGAACTTTGGTACCTTCGCCTTCTGTGAGAGCTTTCAAAGGTGTGTTGGGCAAATCAGGTTCTCGTTTTCGACTAGCTGGTTTTGACGCAGCAGAATTGGACGAAGCGCCTAAACTTCGAAGTGCTTGCATAATGTCTTGATGTTGGGAAGTCATAGTATTGTGTAGAGAGTCAATACGATCATCCTGGGCATTCATTCGCATGTTGAGACGCTCAACTTCACTTTGCAAGGTGGCCAAGGTGGTTTCATCAGTCGTGTGGGTTTCTGTTCTCGGACGAGGTGTGCGTGAAGCAGTCTTGCTCGATTTTTACTTTCCCGCGCCCTTTCGTTGTTCGAAGAATTGAGCCCAAGCATCTTCAGAAGGTGGATTTTGATGGTCCTGCTGAATTCGCTGCCGTCTTTTCTCCTTAGCTTTCTCAAGTTCTTTTTGTCTTTCTTTGCTTTTTTGGAAAAAGCTCTCTTGAGTTGTAGGCTCTGCACACAGTGTTATCTTCCATCCCTCTGGTAGAATGAGTCTGTTGTGTGACGGAGCGACGTCTGCTTTCAAATACCATGTTCGTGTAGCTCCTTGCACAATGGATTTGTATGGAATAACGTTCCATTGCCTCCATTCACTTCCGTCGGCAGGTGCAGCCAAACACTTGACGATTGCAGGAGCCGAGATATTCAACGGAAAACCACGAGCAACAAAACGAAGTGTGCCTGCGACATTCTGATTTGAAGTAGTGATTTGCACAGAAGGATGCTGGAGAGCAGCTCGTGCCGCTGCTACTCCTTCTTTTGATACTCGGATGCCGACGCTCTGGGGATTTGCGACGTATCCCTGTACTCCTTTCAAGGTATTTGTCACTGTGATCATTTCACTCAAAGTATCGAACTTGTTGGCCCAAACGATCACAATTCCGTCCTCTGGGACCGGCGGACAGGCGATGGAAACAAATGGACGAAAGAAGAATAGTGGATCCTTGGAGTTGATCAATAGAATAGCATGTTCAGCGCTCACTCTCACAAAACAAGTCATCATACCTTTTTGCTCATTGATCTTCATACCCCAGAGTTCCACAGTTTTTGTTCCTGTGGTTTGCTTGACTTTGTCAGCAACTGTTGTTTTTGCAACTCTGTAACTGCGACAGCTTGCTTGCCATCCCTCGTGATTGTACTTGGAGAAACAAGAAACACAGACAACTTTGCTGTCGTCTTCTGTCATAGCAACGTGCGGTTTCAACTCGGCAGCTTTGACATTCTGGAGACCCAAGTTGATGCAAACAACTTGTCGAGGAAAGATTCGGCCAGTGTTCGGATCTTCACAGGTGAGGATACATGTGAAGCAATTACCAATCAGTGTTGGCGAAGCCTTGTTGAGTTGCTGGCGCAAATCTGCATCGAGAGTGCCAGGTAATATGAGAAGCAGGTAACTCCCTCCCTGAACTCTCAGTTTTGGCTCCAACCAAATTTAATTAACCAGGGAATATCCTTCAGCAGCGTTTTTGACTTCGTCTGCCCTCAAGAAGCGAGGGGCTGCATCTCCAGGAAGGACAAGCTCATCAGGAGAGTGGAGTTGGATTCCACGTTTTCTGGCGTAGATTCCCATCGAGTGCGCTCTTGAGGAGTATTGGTAGCATCTGGGTTTCCATTCATGGAATGAACTAAGCGGTTTCTGTCCTTTCGAGAGAGTGCCCAGCCACCCAGATACTGTGCTTTCTTTTTCTGCGAAATGGGTCGCAGAAAACTTTCTTTGGTGTGACCAAGTGTATTGGTAACCAATGCATTGGCTCGGATGCAAACCATCGTAAAAGGTGAAACTAAGCAAAGAAGGCAAATCAACTTACAGAAACTGCTGTACCTTCTTTTGTGAAGATGCGCCGCATGAAATCTGCGTTTGCCGACAATTCTACATGGTACTCTTCTGGTTTTGAGTTTCTTCGCTTTGCTCAAAGACATTGCACATTGCAAACTGACAATGCAACCAGCTACATTGACAAGAAAGCGCAAATCACAGCAAGTTGCACAAGCATTGCACATACTGCAGACCAGGGCCATGAGGAGGCTCAACAGGAAGTACAGAAAGAATCCGTTTCCATTGGTAGCATGCATCAGACTGTTTCTGTTGCGCTTCTGCATCTCGGCCCAACCACCGGCCGATTCTTTGTCTCTCTTGTAGGCATCGTCGGCGGAAACAGCCCCCTCCACGCCGTAGGTGATGCCAGCCACAAGCTTCAAGGAGCTTGCGGGGGGCCAAATTCGACCATGCTTCTTCTGCTCGTCCTCCGGGGAGGTGTCTCACACCCACTCGCAGGGCATGCGACAACATTGAGGGCCGAAGCCCGAACTGCCAGGACTGACCCTGGCAAACACTAGTTCCGTAACACTGAGTTTACGGCATGAGGAAGAAGCATGTGAAATGCAATAAAGGTAGATCGCTAGGCTGCGACCGTAGGATACATCATATAGGTTCGAGACTCAAGAGATTCAGCGCTCAAGGCTAAGAAATTGGGATGACATTCATTGAGTGGTGAGGCCATGGAAAGGGCAAATTAAATTTAGCAAAAAAAAATGAAGTGAAGCCCAACTGTAGCTATCCAAGTTTCATAGTGTGATACAGCAATCAGGTCAAACGTTGCCAGCTTGGCTACACGTTTCTCGTAGGAATCTGCGAATCCGTTTCCAACCTTCCCATTTTTGCTCGCGACCACAAAGAGAACATACAGGAAGTTGTGTCACATCGGGGAATAGTTAACAAGTGCTGGGTTGTTCGCACTGCATTATGTTCGGAGGCTATTTTTTCTCTCTGTGTCAATACGACGCTGGTTCTTTGTCGTTGAGGCTCTCTATTTTGATCAACCGCTCCTCTGCAGCTGTCATTAAGAAATTTAGAAAGATTTTTGCTGGTTTTTGGACACTGTTGACAGCGAAAATCACCTTCTAATCTCTTGAGAGAAACAACATGTTTGTGAAGTGATTTGGCCTGGCGATTATGCAAAAGAATTTTTTCCACGCGATGTCTCTCTCTCCAATGTGTCACACTTGTGAGAATTGCCATTTCTTCGGAAACCCACTGAATTGCTTGAGCATTGTGATTCCCTCACAGCTCTAGGTTTCCAGCGCATGACCGGTTTTTCTCAAAGACCACGACTAAGGTGCCCCGACTTTGTACATCGCCAGCTTCTTGATATTGTTCAGGTTACGGGTAAATGTTTAGCTATTAAAAATAGAGGCACCATCATAAAATTACTGCATGCTCCCCCCAAAAAAAATTGTAATTTCGCACAGAAAAAGATTCACAGGAAAACAACCGCCTCCGGTCCAGTATCAACCACAAAATCTTATTCTTGCAAATAGCAGCCATTCGCTTGCTGGCTCTCATGAAGAAAGACGCAATACTGTATATTGTGAGTTGGTCTGAAGTCTGGTCAGGCAGATGAAGAGGGCAATGGGTACATGCATGAAAATCAAGCGCAAGTTCAAACCACGTGATGGTGGCTGCATTATGAAGCTCATTTGACCACTGAAGGGTTGTCCAAAACCAATGCAATGACTCAAAAATAGTTAATCCAAACAACCATTCACTGCCCTTGCTGTAACGACGCCACTGCTCCGGTATTTCACCGTGGAAAAAGGTTTGTCCCTCAAAGTCAATGTCGTATGACCAAGGATATGTGGGAAACATGTTTTTCGGATCAGCGGTCTGTACTTCTGAAACTGCACCTGTAGAGCATTTGTCAGACTGATTGTCGTCTGTGCAATTATCTTCCTGATAAGCTTCAGGCATTTGAGTCGCATTTTCTTTATTGGCATGATCGCGCGCATGCGTGACTGCAATCATTGTTCTTTGCATATCAACAGTAAACAACGTGGCTTCTTTTGCGGAACCCGAAAAGTGGCTGTCGAGAACATTTGCTGGGAGCAATCCACAGTGCCTTGTGCAAGGTGGCAACGAAAATACTTTATTACCCCATTTTGAAAAAAAAGCTAGTCTTTTGTTTTCCCAAGCGGGACATGTCCAAAAGAAGTGGTCATGATCTTCCTCATGATTGAGTTGACACCACAAACACGTTGTTGAATCGAGTTGATTTGCTGCATGCAATCTTACAGCAGTACGAGTGGTACCGGTCATAATATTGCGAAGGGTGGCTCGTTCAAACAAATTCAGCTTGAAAGACGGGTCACTAACCGAGACCTTTTCACTGGCACGAAGTAGTTTGGTATTGCTTTCATACAGAAAGAGGGGACCACCAACCAAATCTTTACGTGTATGGATTGGCGCATCCTTGTGGATTATCATTTGCCGTATGGCTTCCCGTAAGTTATGTTGAAATTCACCTTTGTCAGTCGAAAGCAAGTTTAACTCAACCCCTGCGGAAGTTTTGATAACAAAAGATTCAGTCCATTCAGCATCCAAAAAATCGACTGCCGATGCAATCCTGGAAACAGGACCATTTTTGGCTACAGCGACATTCCAACTTTGCGTAAAAAGATCTTGCAAATCTGGACGACGTATGAGCAACCTTCTTGCAACATTGAGAGTATGGTAAATGCTTGCCGGGCGCAATAAAGGCGAAACCCTGGAACTATGTGGGTGAACGTTATGGCAAAGGAGCGGCACCAAGTATTACCACCCCACAAGAGAGCTACAACAGCACTTCTCAGCTTATTATGTTCCACCACAGAGCATTCTTGAATCTCACTTCCAAACACTGCCCCTGCAAATATTGCTTCCGCAAGCTTAACCTTGTGAGAGAACCTGACTGGAGCAGAACGTATCCTTTGCAACTTGTGACAAGTGTGAGCTATCCGCGAAGAGCGTGTTTTTGTTTCTGGGGCTCCACGAGTGGTGATAACTGAACCAACCAAGCGAAAGGATTGCCGACATTTCAAGGCGGCAGAGCCATAGTGGTTCAAGCTGCTGGCTATTAGCAAAGATGAAAGTCTTGTCAATGTTAGTTTCAAGGCCAGATCTTTCATCATATGTTTGGGATGCGAGCCAAGCTTTGGCTACACGAGAAGCAACGACATCCATTGAAGGATCAGAACTGTAAAAATGGCTGTCATCGACGAAACTGCCAGTAGTGATTTGTCGCGACTTATTTTGAATATAATACGTCCAAAAAGCCATGGTGGCCAACGCAACTTGTAGACTGTAAGAATCGCCTTGCGCGAAACCGTTTGTACGGGTATTTTCATGGGAAAAACTCTTATTGATTTTGAAACGGTATCGTAGGTTGGCATAGAATCGTTCCTGGGCATCTATGTACAGCGAGGGGGCGCCAAGCTGCCGCAAAGACGAATGTCCAATCTGGTGTTGCAAGAGATCAAAAAAAATCCTTTTGTCAATGGAAATTCCGCCAATAGCTGTATTGTCAGAGTTGGCGGTTTCGATGGCTAAAGCTATTTGCCAAGAAATATCGTGAACTTCATTATTCTTACGAGCACCTCTTGCACAATTTGGCACCCATCTGTCGCGTCATGCACTTAACTGTTCAAACCGAGCGCGGCCATACACACTGTAGAGTGGTGAAAGATTAGTGATGGGTCTGGTCGAAAGCCCAACACTGGCGATTAACTCTCCGACAGGATGAGATTCAGAATCAGGGTCTGTTTCTTAGGGGATCGTGGTGACAGTTCCTCGGAGGCACGCATCTGGCCAGTCTGCGCCTTCTTCCACGGCATTAAACACAGATGCTACTAGATCAAAAAAGGCACATGGAAGAGCCTGGAGTTCAGGAATTCTCCAACCATCCAACGCTACTGCTCGGGAGGCTTTTGTCTTCAAAATTTTCTGGCGCAAAATCTGCCCAGTCAAAGGTGGCAAGTCACACTCAGTCCTGGGAATGCAATCATGGGTTTCAGCAAGGAATGATTCCCAAGAGAGCTGCTTATTGTTGTTGAAAAGCTGCTGCCAAGCACTCTGAACGGCTTCCAACACTTCGTGAGGATCAGTGACCACTTGATCATGTTGATTTTTAACGGCCATAATTGGGACATGAGGTTTAGACCATAGCCATGCAAAGGCTGCATCTCCATGTTTATAGATGTCAAAGCTCTGACGTAGTTTTGTTTTCCACATTTGTATCCGTAGGTTACGAATTTGTTGTGACAAATCTGAAACAGCATTATGTAGAGATTGCTTCAATGGGTCAAGCACACAATCATGCCATGTGGGTCCAAGATCCCCTTTGAATTCTTTGGCAGCACCTTTTAGTTTTTCAAAAAGGATAGGTGCTTCCTGGAAATCTTGCTGACTACAGCACTTTTGATTATGGCGAACCTGTTTATGCTGTAGTTCAACCATTTGTCGCAAGGAGCGCATCCACTTACTAATTTTGCATCTTTGAGGAACATCACCTTGCTTCGAAGAAATGGCATGTGATGCAATATTAACTGTTTTAAAACGCGGTGGTTTATTTCGTCCAAACTGGTGGGTTTTGGAGCTTTTCGAAAGAGCGTGTATTTTGTTTCACCCATTTTGGCAAGGCTGGACCAAGCATCATTGATGTTTTGTGTTTTCATGGCTTGATCAAACTCGTCCTTGGAGGCATCTGCAATACCCGCAAAGAGTTCATCTTTTTCCTTGGGATTCAAGTTCTGAAATTCGTCAGGCACAAATGGTGTAGGCGGAACAAAGGTGCGGTGTTGCAACATGCAAAACTCACGACGAATTGTTACTTGGAGTCCGAGATGACCTTTTATAGGTAGATCCCGTCGTACTGAAAAACTAGTAATCAAAGCCATTGCAGCAGCATTACCAATGATATAGTCAGGTCTGGTGACACCAACACCTTTGTCTATCTTGTTCCAAGTGGTCTTTGCACAAAAAGTCATGTCAGGTTCTGTTTCGGAAAAGGTCAAGGCAACGTCATGCCACTTGCCTGTGGTAAGTATTCGTTGCAAGGTCACACTCTTTTCTACAGTGGCATTAGCGTCCATACAAATAAGCACCGGTTGATTGCCAAGGGAGGAAGCGTGCTCGAAAACTGAGGAAATGACGGCATCATTCTGCGAATGTCTTGCTCCATTGCCACGATTTGCCACTCCATAAAAGGAGACCAAGTGCAAAAACCTACGGCTCATTGCTCCAACTGGCCCGAGTGGGACAGCAGCCGTACACCATCGACAAGTCTCATGTAAAGTGCGGCCTGAGTAAGAGTTAATACCAGTCTTAATTAAGGGTATAGGCGAACAGGACAAGATACCCACCCCACCATGCGAACTCCTGCCAGTAGATCGCTTTGCGAAACCATGTTTAACTGTGATCTGTCTCGGTGGTTTACCTCATGAACAAGACCAGGAGGGTTTTTGCTTAGACAAGGAATTGGTATGTTTTTGAATTCCAGTATTAGACAACCTAGTTTCCTGCAAAACTAGTACATCAGCTCCGCAGTTCGTTAAAAAGGAAGCATGGGGCTCCCATGAAGTTACATTCGCACTTAAAATGGTCAAATCGTCATGTGCAATCGGCCCATTGTCACTGTCAAGCTGGGAATCACCAAGAGCTGAGTTATCTTGAAGAGTCTGTTCGGACAGCTTGCTATTGGAAGAAGCAGCTTCGGATACTGCTTTGGACTTATATAACTATATAACTGATCCTTTGAGCGAAAGGAGAAATATGAGGTGTTTGAAGCAACCGGTGAACATCGAAATAATACAGTGTCAAAGTGGTTGACTCCATTGTGCGCAACACGCTTGGGAAAAAAATCGCCGTCACGCAACTGACCAAATTCCTGCAAACCGTGTTGAGGAGTAAAAACACAAATTTTCTTATTTAAGACTTTCGATAAAGAAATGATGCACAATTCGTCTGCAAAAGTGCCATCACGTGACATATTTTGAGTATAGGACAGAAAGTCTATCTCATCAAAGAACCTGGCCCTTAGTGCAGCATCGCTTATGATACGGTCTACACATTGCTTTCGAAGGTCAAGGTGATGCAGAAAGATGCCAGTGATGTCTTTGTAACTACGAGAGATGGCACGGAAAAACAATTTCCGTCGCCTGTCACTTTCTGAATATAAAAATGAGCCGGAATTTGATCTGCAAGTTGCTGATCAAGTATTTTCACTTCTCGTGCAGATTGCTGTGCCTCTGTCAGTGACTGACGAATGGCGCGCTGTAGATCATCGTCTTCGTCTTCTCGGCGAGGGTGTTTACCACCGCCTTGCATGGTGAAGCGGTTTGAGCAATCTGTTTCTAAAGTGTCATTCTGGTGAGAAACAAGATTATTGGGAGGAAGTTGTTTGTCACGCTCGCTCATGGTTGATTGAGAAATTCTGAATTGTTTTGACATATGCTGAAGGTTAGCAAATGCAGGCAACAGAACACAATTATCGATCAAGGTCAAAGTGCTCTGGCTAGAGGAATATGAACGATTTTGCAAATCACGAATGCGGCTGTCAAGGCGCTGAGCTCGTGCAACGAGTGAATTCACATCTGGGCACCAGCTAAGGTGCTGGAGATTCACTTAGTTTTGGGTTCCTTGCGTTGTTTGCCATCTGTCAAAGCTTTGAGAGGCGTTTGAGGCAATTCCGAAGGTCGTTTGCTTCTAGGACTGGTGGTACTGCCGGAAGCTGTACCTGCAGCAATAGTACGAAGCATGTTCATGACTTCGAGATGATTCCTGGCCATTGTAGAATCCATAATATCCATTCTTTTTTCTTGTTGATCCATCCTGGTACTGAGGTTGGCAAAATCTGTCTGAAGTTGGGCAATTGCTGCATCATTGGACGAACTGGCACCTGACCCGGCTGCAGCAGGTCTGGGCGGCTGTTGGGATCTGCCTCTACCCTTTCCCTTAGAGTCGAAATACAGTTTCCATGGATCTGAAGTTGGCTTTGGTTGGTCATTATTTCTTGCAGAAAACTCTGCTCGGCGTTGTGCTTTGGCTTCTTCGTTTTTTAAAATTCGATCGTCCCGTCTTTGTTGAAACATTTCTTGGAAAGAAAGCTCTTTTGTGATAGTGATCTTACTGCCATCCTGCAGGATGATTCTTTCGAGAGAAGGTTCCTCATCAGCTTTTAGATACCAAGTCTTTGTGGATCCTTGCATCTGAGAACGAAATGGAATGATGCGCCACGGCTTCCATTCGCTGTTTTCGAAAGGTGTAGCCATTGTTTTGACAATGGCAGCAGCTGAAAGCGAGGGTGGAAATCCTTTGGCAACGAACTTGTGAAGTCCAGCAACACCTCGATTGGATGCTGTGATTCCGACCTGTGGCATTTGCAAAACTGATCTTGCAGCAGCAATGCAAGACATCTCGACCCGTACTCCGAGGCTTTGCTGATTCGCAATAAAACCTTTGATACCTTTCAATGTATTACATACTGTGGTGAGTTCTTGTGTTGTGGTCAATTTATTTGCCCACATCAAATGAACATTCGGTTCTGTGATCGGAGGATTTGTGGCTGAGACAAATGGGCGGAAGAAAAGCTATGGATGCTTGCTGTCGTACAGCAACTGAGCCTTCTCCTTTGGGACACGAACGAAACATGACAAGATCTGCTTGTTGTGCTCAACTCGAATTCCCCAAAGGTCCACAGTGGTGGTTTTTAAGATCTTGTTGATACTCTGAATAACCTGGGACCTGATCATCTTGTTGTTTTGAGAACACAGCTCATGCCAGTCATCTCTGTTGTATTTGGCGTACGCATTGACACACACAATTTGGCTATCATCAGCGTCAACCTGAACATGTGGTTTCAGCTCAGCAGCTTTGCAGTTTTGTAGTCCCAAATTGATACACACAACTTTCCGTGGGAAAGCTTTCTTTGCCACTGGGTCGAAACAAGTCAGCGTCATACAAAAGGAATTGCCAACCAAATTGACTGAAACATCATTCAGTTGTTGCCTGAGGTCATGGCCAAGTTCGCCAGGAACTATGAGCAGTAAGTACGAACCACCGCGTGCACGCAATTTTGGAGCAAGAGCAACCTGGTTACAGAACGCGTAACCAACAGCTCCATCTGAGACCTGATCTGATCTCAATGCTTGGCTTGCCGAATCACCTGGTAATTCAATCTCATCAGGATGACAAAGCTGAATACCTTGGGCTTCTGATGATGTCTCCCATCGGGTTCGAGACACAGTGTTGCCATTGAGAGCATGCACGGCTTTGTTGCGGTGCTTGCGTGGAAGGCACCAAACAGTTCCCTTTGGAAATACCGGAATGGTCATTGGTGACACTGAACAGCTGACTTTCAGGGCAAGTACTGTGAGCGGAGACGAAACACAAAGCCCTAGGATCATCCATCGTGATCTGTTCCAGTGGGAGCGTCGACAAATGACTCTGCTTCTTTGCTTACCAATGAACCTGCATTTGCCAATGAAAGCTCGTGGTTTCTTCCGTTTGGCAAAAAGCGTCTTGGCACACATCAAACTCAAGACACAGCAACACAAGTTGACAACAAAGAGAACATCAACATGCGAGGAACAGGCTCCCAACATGGCACTGCACACAGCCAACAGCACACTGAGCAGAAGGAAGAGGAAATTCCCATTGCCATTGCAGGAGTGCATCATGCTTTTGTGACAGCGTCTTTGAATCTCATCTCAGCCATTAGATTGGCTGTCACTTTGGTATCTCTCATAGGCATCATCAGTCGCAGACAGGCTCCACCGCGAGAAGGAGATGCCAGCCTCGAACTTCAGCGAGTCCGAGGGAGCCCAAATTCGACCATGCTTCTTCTGTCGTCCACCTCGCGGGCGGGACCTAACACCCGAGCACGGGGCACTAGGCCATAGCTAGAAGGGCCGGGGCCCAAAGTGCCTGTACCGACACAGGCTCATTGAGAATGGGAATACAAAATTCCTCATAGATTGGTTGCTTTCTATGTTTTTGTTTCCATAAAGGAAGTGCATCCGAATTACAAAGTGGATAAAGGACACGGCTTGCGAGCCAGTTTGCCAAACCGTCGCCAGTTTTCGTTGCGTGTAGCATTGCACACAGTACACCGTAATTCATCATCAATACTGGTAGGGATTGAGAAAATATGCAAATTGCTCCGGTTCGCCAAAACACTTTCATTGTGAGTCTGGGCCCAAGATGCCCTCTGTGAGACTGTGACGCTAGCTCTGGCAGTACCATAGTGCACACCACCAGCAAGATCTTGTCCTCCACATTTTTCACGTGTGAAGCGGCTCAAGTTACCGATGCAGATGGTCTTTTGACATACCATACACTTTAGGTCTTGTTTTTCATCGAAAGGTGCAAGAACGTGACGTCCCAGCTGCTTTGCAGTTCGGTTGTGCAATATTCTTTTTTCTAGACGCTGCCTGTGGCGCCAATCACGGGCTTCATTCAATTCCATCTGCTCATCTGGAGACCACTGGATTGACTGAGTTAAAGCCTTGTGAGAAGTTGAATTGCGTTTCTGGCTGGGCAAAGAGACATCTTCAACTGGTGTTTGTTTACCTCTCATTCTCCGGCCGGGGCCTGCCCAAAGGGGTTTGGGCATGGAGGAAAATCTGGAACAAAGCTGCGCTTATGTGCTGGTTTTTTAGCATCTGGGTGCATAGCTGCGGCGAAAAGTACTTTATGCACTTGGGCTATTTGTAGAAAACGGGGTCTTAGTGGAAGTCCCGGGGCACGTCCTAAGCCAAGTGCATTCAGTATAGGGACTGAAACTTTAGTATCGAGGTTAGGTACCGCCTTTGCGGAACATATCTGGGAGATTCTCTTGGCAGCTGCTCGCAACAATCGTGCGTGCTGTTCCAGTGTAAGGGATTGTTCAGTGTCTCGTTGTACGACACAGTGTGTAGTTGCTTGGAAATCTATGGCAATTTCCGCCCAGGTTACAGCGTAATCAGAAGCAGTTTCTGGCCAAACCAATTGCCGGAAGTACCACACAAGCGCGGGGAATAAATCTAAGGAGTAAGACCACTCAGCATTACCTGCAAATCTTCTCCAGTTGTCTGGGATTTGGCCTTTGAAAAATTTCTGATCAGCAGGGTTCTCATAGTCCCATGCCCAAGGGTAAGTTGGAAATAGTTCATTCTTGGAAAAGGCACATGGATTGACTTGCTGGATTGTGAGTTCCTGATGCTCTTCAGACATCGAATCTTCTTGTTCATTTCCATCCGTAGGCATCATTTTCTTTTGTTTATCCCGTGCCTGTAGTATGGACACAAACATATTTTGCAAAGTTTTGGCGAAACTGATTCGTTCACGTGGAGTTGGGTAAACATGAATTAACATATAGCCACATTGACGGGTGCAAACGGGCAAATTATTTACAAAATCTTTATGGTACCTCAGCCAAAACTGTGTTCGCAGGTGGCTCCATGCATTACAAGTCCATAGCACATGCTCCACATTTTCTGACTCTATGTGGCAAAATGGGCATATTGAGGAATTGGCTTGCTTACCCTTGACCGGGCGTTCTTGAGTATACACAGCCCCTGTGAGCAATGTTCTTAGATGCAAAGAGGTCGTTGCAGCCTCAGTGTTACCTTGTTTAACCTTTCTGCATGGCACGTGCAAGAGCTACTGTAGATTCGTAATCAATTTTGCACGGATCAGCATCTACCATATCGAGTCGATTCTGGAAAGCCTTTTCTGTCCATACCATATAACGGAGAAAACTTCGAACAGTGTGGGACCATTCGCAACTGGCGGCGAGGAGATTGAGAGATACTCCGGTTTGGTGAACCAAAATTGTGGGCGAAGTCCATTCGCATTTAAGTTGTGTAACCGCACTGAACAGGTTGTTGATGGGGCCAATGCTGGTATGACCCTTAGACAAATGATCGAATTTTTTTTGGTAATAGAGAAACAGCTCGGGACGACGCAGGAAAATCCGTCTGGCAACATGTAAAGTATGGTAAATAGCTGCTTGAACTGCATCAAGCCTGTGTCCAGGCAGAGCAAAGCTAAAGTTTTCTGCTGGTGAACGGCACCAGTAATGACCCTTGTACAAGCATGAACTCACTCTTCGCCTCAGCGGTTCTTTTTCTGTTTTGTTCAATGGGTGAAGCTCACAACCATATAGAGCGACAGGAAGAATGGCTGTTTGGGTCATCAGTACTCTTTGATTGAATGCCAAAGGTGCATAGCGGCCTCGTTTTAACCGGGCCAAGGCTTTGCTGACTCGTTTTTCACGAGCAATCTTGTCCGTACGTCCGTGAGTCGTGATCATGCCACCAACAAGCAAAAACGAATTTACAAGCTTCAGGTTGAACGGTTCAATGCAAAACTGATTACAAATGAGTTTTCGAACTTGAGGGGTGTTACCAAAACAGACCGTCTTAGAAAGGTTGATCTGTATGCCCGCGAGGGTGTCGAATCTCTGAGAACGCTCCCATGCTATCTGCAAAAGAGCTACAGCTGCTGGCGCTGTCGCTGCAACACTACGAAAATTGTTGTCATCGAGGAAGCCACCTGATGAGATAGTGGCCTGCGGAGACATGCAATCTTCAATGTATCGGGTCCATATTGACAACAATGCTAAGGAAGCTTGTAAAGAAAAAGAACAGCCCTGGATGAAACCATTATTTCTACCGCGCACTTGTGAAGACATGGCCACATTGGCTTTGTATAAACATTGGAACTGGCTGTAAAAAGCTCTCTCGGCAGTTAAAATGGTATGTGGTGCACCAAAACAACTCAAGATGTTGAAGCAAATGTCGTGTGGTAAGAGGTCAAAGAATTTTCGCCGGTCAAAGGCGATTCCAGCGACATGGTCATGTGTGATACTGGAGTACTCTAGGAGTAGTTGCAGTTCATAAGCAACATCATTAGTCTCATGTTTGCAACGAGCACCATGCATCGAGGCTGGTAACCAATTTTCACGCCACTCTGCCATTTGTTTAAACCGCAGACCGCTGTAGATCGTGGTCCATGGAGAGATATTGGATATTGGTCTAGTGTCAAATGCATCAGGAGCCAATATACCAGATTCAAGTTTGGGATTGGTAACATCCAGCTCGGTCTTTGGCAAACAGGAAATACACCCAAGACAATTTATCTGTGGCCATGCTTGCCCTTGTTCTATACCATGATATAGTTCAGCAACAAGTTGCAAAATGCCCAGGGGCAATTGTTTCATTTCATGGACTCGCCATCCGTCCGCAGCCACCGCACGGTGATTAGCTATTTTCTGGATTTGGTGTCGAATTTGTTCTGCAGTAATGTCCTTTAAGTTACATGGATGGTGATTTAAATATGATGCAAATTGCTCCTGGAAAGGCGGCCACGTAGGTTGTGTCGTTTGATTGAACAGCTCATTCCAAGAGTCTTGGAGACAATCAACTACTTCGGCAGGGGAGGTAACAATTTCTCCTTGTCTGGATCTGACAGAGGTTTCCAGTCGTCTTTTAGCCATGCATAAGCTTTGCGTCCTCCACCATTAGTAAAGTCCGATCTGAGCACATTTTTCCAACCATTCAGGCGTGCTAGAAATTTCTCTTTTTGAATGGTGCAAATCCGCGCATCCAAGAGGGAATCGAACTGGTCAAGTTCAGTGAGTGTCTCAGAAAGTTTGGTACTCATCGTCGTTCCTAGCTTTGGTGCAATTAAGATGAGTTTCTTGAGAAGCACTTCGCAATCTTGCGCATCCTGTTGGTTACAAGTTGCTGTGTGATGGATACGCACGATCTTTCTTCGCAGTTCATTAGACTGGCGTTGAGTCCTCCGGACATGAGAGGTTGACGCAAATGCTGCCACTTGGGGCAAACCCAAAATAAATTTTCGGTGATCTCATCATCCTGTGATTCACACCAGGGGCACTGCGGCGTAGAAGCACAATTTGCTTTGAATCGGCGTTGCTCCGTGTGAACCGCCCCTGTGAGTATATTACGAAGCGCGGCCATATCAAAAAGGGTAAATTTGCGTCGGAATTTTGGGAGTCGTTCCTGCACAAGTAACACATTACTGTCATAAGTAAGCAATGGGCCACCTACCATATCCTGTCTAGCGCAAAAAGCACTGTTTGTTCGGAGAACATAATTTCGAAGGGACGTTCTGAGAAAATGTCGCATTTGCTGCACATCAGTGCTGAGTAGATTAAACGAAACACCCTCTGGAGATCGAAAAACAAAGGCTGAAACTCGGGTAAGATTCATCTGTTCGACAATGCTTTGAATGACCGACAGTGGACCTTTAAGACTCGATCATTAAAAGTGTCAAAATGATTTTGGACCATATTTCTGATATCTTCCCGTCGTTGCAGCAAGCGGGACGCCAAAGTAAAAACATTATAAATAACCGCTGCTAATGGACGCAGGCGGTGCACAGGTAGGATGTGTGTGGCAGTGGTGGCCCAACAGCGCAACCACGTTTTGCCTTTCCAGAGGATATAGACAATTGCACTGCGTAAAGACTCATACAATCCTTTGGTGGGAAGGATCTGTTCACATCCAAAAATAGCTGCAGGAAAGATGGCAGCAGCCATTTTAACTCGGTGAAAAAAACGCACTGGGGCAAAACGTATTTTGTGCAGTTTTTCGATTGCAGCTGCAATTCTCAAGTTTCGGTGGGAAAGATCCGGTGAACCCAGGCTGGTAACAACAGATCCAACAAGGACAAATGAATTTTTGCACTTCAGGCGATCTTCGGGAGAAAATTCATCCATGCTGTTCTGGATTGGGGCCACAATACTGGAATGATTTACAAAAAAGAAGGGTTTTTCCCCATTGGTAACAAGTCCTGTGATCACATCGAATTCAAGTGAGCGGCGCCATGACTGACAAATACCACTAACGGCGGCACCAGGCGTGTCACAACAGCAAAAGAAGTGTGAATCATCGAGAAAACTTCCCGTGGTAATTGCATGGTCCTGCTGCGGATCACACTTCATGAACTTTGTCCAAACCATCATATATGCCAGGGCAACCTGTAAGCTAAAGCTGTCTCCTTGTGCAAAACCATGCTTTTTTGTGAAAAGATTCACAGTGGTAGCTTTCCGGAACTTGCATCTGCACTTCAAGTTGCTGTAATTTTTTTTGCCTGCAGGAGCTCCTAACGCTTGAAGAAAAAAGAAGCCAACATCATATTGCAAAAGATCAAAAAACTTTCTCCTGTCCATGGAAATGCCTGCCAAAAAGCGTTCGCACAGAGGTTTCATATTCGAGATGCAATTCAAGAGACCAGGATACGTCATATATTTCGTGACTTTTGCGTGCTCCATGCATACAGGAAGTGAGCCACTTCTCTCTCCATTCTGACATTTGTGAAAAACGAGGCCCAGAGTAAGCAGTGTATAAAGGCGATAAATTGGTAATGGGTCTGGTGTCCAGTCCATTTCCCACAGCAAGCGAACCACTGTCATGTTCATCAAGGTTATTGTCAACTCCTTTCGGGATAGTGCTGATCATACCCAAAACACAAACGTCCGGCCAAGAAACATCATCTTCGATCAGAGTCAAGCATTGCGCAACCAGATCAAACCATTCAGTCGGCAAGAATTTTAACTCGGTCATTCTCCACCCATCCAAGGCAACAGCTCTCGATGACTTTGTAGCCTGAATTTTTGCTTGCAGGTCGGCTCCAGAAAGACAAGGAACAGGACATGGGAAAGATTCTAACAAGGGGGATAAGTGCAACTTAAGGTTATTGATATCAATCAGTTCACATTCATGAAAAAGGTTTTGCCAGGAATGCGTGATGGAATTCAACATTTCATTGGTGTCAGTGGCAATTTGACCTTCAGCTGTCAAAATGGCGTGCATATTGCTTGGAGCTTTACTGTTAAGCCACGCAAATGCTGCTGCGCCATGCTTGTGGACATCAAAACTCTCTCGTAACTTGCTTCTCCATGCTCGAATACGTCCGATGGTGGAATCTTTGTGTATTTTATTGATTAAGACTTCCAAATCACAAATTAGAGATTCACACTGTATGGATAGCCAATTATTTGGACATGTTATATGCCACTTCTGACATCGCTGCTGGATTCTCTCTGCCAATGGAAGAATATCACACCAGGATTGAGAGGAGAGACCTCTCTGCGTATGCAAAATTTGCTTAATCTGAAGTTCTTTCACCAGTCTAAGTGTTTTGTGCAAATGCGTCAGTTTTCTATTGTGAACATGTGTAGGATGTCGAGCTGAGGCCGACGGCGCGGCAACTTTTTGTGAAGAAAATCTAGGAAGACAATTACGTCCGCCCTCTCCTTTGTTTTGGCTAAAATATCTGCGAGAATGGCTTCCCCAAGTTTACCAAGCTCAGACCAAGCAGTATTCATATCTTTCGTGCTAAGAGCTTGTTGGAAGATTTCAGCATGACAGCTGAAATGCTTCTGGAAAGAGTTAGA
>Ga0126342_10000225_pt1 | contig 50951 bp, 50 predicted proteins | sample Cyp1metagenome_FD_92528 | JGI IMG/M metagenome (GOLD analysis project Ga0126342, IMG submission 92528) | Coral microbial communities from Lord Howe Island, Old Settlement Bay, Australia - Cyphastrea 1 metagenome | ecosystem: Host-associated > Invertebrates > Cnidaria > Coral ...
TATATAATATATATAATATATATAATATATATAATATATATAATATATATAATATATATATATATAATATAATATAATATAATATAATATATATATATATATTGTCATGATCCTGCCTATGCTTGCCATGGGTGGCCCTCAGGTCGTGGTGCTGCTGATCACGCCTTTGCTTTTCGTCCTCATCGCATTGGCCTTCTCCTGAGCGGTATCAAGCAATGAATTTTGGGCTGCCCAGTCCAGACCCGGTGTGGGATTGGACCATATTGGGCCTATGTATCCGTGAAACTTGGATGGTTTAGGACCCATTTTCTGGGCCCATAGGCATTTGCAATGAAGCCAGGTTCAGAGGTGCGCAGGATCTCATGTTTTCTAGCTGGTTTGGTTTAAAACCTTTTGAAATCTTGCAATTCAATCTGATACTATCATGATTTAAAATCTCAAGGAGGGACCTGAAGCTAAGTGATCAATCAAAAGCTGAGGCGCGGATTCTGCTTTTCCGCCACTTCATGGAACCTTTCTGGATCAGGCTCCAGGGCCTTTGTCAGAGCAGTTCTCGGAATTAGTGCCCTGCTGAATAGACTTGTTGCCCGAGAGCAACAAGAATCAGAAAGGGTAGCCCATGTGACCCAAGTGCAACATGTTCCGTCCAAAGATCCATGCTATGCTGCTATGCTGCTATGCCACAAGGACAGGATTTTCAAGTGGGTATGTGTTATGGGTCAGTTCACCCCAATAACATACTATAAATTTAGTTACTATAGCTGGATCCCACCTAGATATGGTATAAGCTGGTATAATTAACTATATTATATGGTGTATCCTTATGTATAACTTATATTAAAACATAGGTTTTGATCCATCCCCAAGTCAATCGTTACATGCAGCCCCTGAGGCGTCTTTGGCTCTGCGAAGAGATCTTGAAGCCCTGGGCCAGTCGCCAAGCTTGCGAAAGTCATGAAGCACAAGTCCAAGATCTCAAGTACCAGTACCATCAAGTACCAGTAGATACCAGTAGTGTTTGACGTCTCAAGATTTCTCCGTGTGAGATCTTGTAACCAATCTTTGCCTTCCCTCGCTTTCCTCAAGAAGTGCAGCACATTGTTGGCCTTGCGAAACAGGTCATGGGTGACGTGGCAGCAGTCTCTATCACTTCACTCTTCTTGTCCATTCAGGACGTTTGGAAGTGAGGAAGAGTGAGCTGTTTGCAATCACAGCCTCCATGGATTGTGCTTGATTCATGTCTTGAAGTTGCAACATCACAGAGTAAATATGCAGTGCCGGAAGGAACCCTCTACAGACTTTGTGTTCCTATGCGTTCGCCTTGCCATGCCGCTATAAACTCAGTTGGGAATCATTCTTTGGTGCGGATTCTCTGTTAGGTGGGTTCCTTTTGTTTGCCAATGCTTGCGTCATACAGAGGCCACTTTGCTTGGCTCTGTAAGGGGTAGCCAGAGGATCAGCCCAAAAAAAGTGTTTTTTTCGTCATTGATTTGACATCACCGACATTTCCACAGCACCGGAGGAAACAGCGTTTCTGAGGCCCTTTGGTTTCTTGGCCTGCCTTGGGCAGGGAGTGGCAGCTGCTCGGTGCAGTTAAGATCAGTTCAGATGTTACTGATTTTCCTCTCGCCTGCGTCTATCTTGGTGGAAAAAATCAGGCCCAGGAATCCAGGAACCCATGGAACTTGGTCGTGTTTAACATGTTTAACTGTTTAACCACCCAATCCTTAGGGGTACCCAAGTTTGACCCATCCGCATCCAACTCCAAGCATCCACTGTCAGTGCTGGGGCTTGAGATGGTGCACTCCAGCACTACGGCCTCAAAGCGTAGGGACCCCAGGAGCCCGGGCATATCCGGGCATCCCAACTGGAGTTCGCGAAAATTCAGGGTTACAGACTCAGACAAAATGCATTGATTTGTTTCAAAAAAAAGATAGTAATTAGATGATATTAGATGTAATTAGCACAAATCCTCTTAAAGTGTGAGGCTTCACAAGACATTGTTCCTGCCTCCATTTACGTTTTCCAAACAAATTCAAGACATGCGAACATGTTTTCCAATGATTTCCTCTTTCCTCAAAGCTATTAGCAACGGTCTGTCTCAACACCGCGACTCCACCGATGAGCGTCAGCCAAGGCAGGAACCAACAAGAGCCGAGAAGCAGAGAATGCTGAACGTTTGGCAGCTAAGAAATGACGGCCGTATTGTTTGAGAAGATTGTTTTTTGTATGGTTTGATGGGTGGCATTCATGGCACTTTGTCACAGGTTTTGATTGTCTCCACCGTCTTCAAAAGGGGGCTTACAGTAAGTAACACTGGTCGTTGTTTACCATTGCATACCATTGCAACATATAACGTGTCGTTGTTGAAACATCTCAGATTACCAACGGCTTCCAATGTACTGGGCTGTTGCTTTAGTTTGCTTCCATAGAATTATCTTTGCGTTGCCTGCGTCAGTTTTCTTGACTTTGAATCAGCCTTGCCTGGAATAAACATATCCATGCACCTCACCCATGTAAACTCTGGTTGGTGGTTTCAATCATTTTTTATTTTCCATAATGTATGGGATAATCCTTCCCATTGACTAATAAATATTTTTCAGAGGGGTTGAAACCACCAACCAGAACTACATGCACCATCATGCACCCACAGAAAGTGTGACATGTTTTTTTACCCAAGATGTTTGCATGTTTGAGATTGTTTGAGCACATCACCATTTTTGCTATTTCTATGGGTACATTGAGCCATCAGCCAAGGCCTAGCCTCTGAGACAGGCTCAGCGACACCATTGCTGACTGCTTGGGCGGCCCAGGGACCGCAAGTTAAACTGTTGATTGTCAAGTTGATTGTGTTTCTTGTTGTATGACTAAGGCAATCTTGGGAGTAGTATGTTTGTGGTCACTCGTCAATTTGCATGCTCTGAATGGCAAGAATGTGTTCCCTCTCTTTCCGTCACAGTTTTGGTCTCCACATGGTGCGTTCGACCTTCCACTTCTGCAAATACTGAATACTGATACTCGATTGAAATGATCATACTCATAATTCATCGTGACATAATCATGAACAAGAGAAAAAAATCCGAACAAATTTTGTTTCAGTGCAGCTTTGGCAGAGGTCAAACTTGCACAATTTGTACTTGGATGTCATACTAGTCTGTGTCCCAAACAGTAATAGCTCCCTATGCATCGGACGTCGAACCCCTTTCACTTGAGGCCTTCAAAGCTGCTTGGAAGTCACTTCGATGGGAGCAAGGTCCCTCTTTGGGCTGTAGATGGCTGTAGGCGTTGGATGTTCAAAAAGTTGCGCAGACCAGCAGGGGCAACTATGGTATGGATGCAACACGTTTGACGGAAAACATCCTGCACTCTTCAGTGTCGATGATTCCTGTTTCTTTCAATTCGGGATGTCCAAGAAAAACCATCAGAACGTCTCCAACCTCCCTTTTCACTGGTTAAATCATGTTAAATCTCCAATTTCCACAATGCCCCCTTTCTGCACTTGTTTGCCTACCAAGAGATCCCAACTCTTCCAGAGGCTCTCCTGCTCGCTGGAGTGGAACATGGCTGTGGACTTTGGCCACAATCTCAGTCGTGTCGATTTTCTGGGGCTGCAGATGTAAGGAGATCATTGCAAAGTTTAGTGAAAAATGTTTTATGTGTTGCAAGGCTCCCATGGTTCCAATTGTTTCCATCTTCAGCGTTTTGGGATGTTTGGGGTGCAAGAACCAGCATCCTTCAGCGCCAGGTTTGGCGTGAGCTTTGCGTCTGGCTCTTCTGGTTCACCATCTTTTGGCAGACGCAAACTCAGCAAGACACTGGACGGTTCATTCAAAACGGCACCGGGGTGAACTAAAAAATGGGTTAATTCCATGTAGTTACATATAACTGTCCCAAAACCACAGGCTGCATTTTCATTTTTCGGATATCATTATATTATGTATCATATATCATCATGTTCACCATGAAAATAGCCTCAAATTGGGATGTATGATGATCTATGCCTCATTTTGAAACAAACCCGTAACTGGACCCGCTTGGCGCAGCGCACCATATTTTGGTGCCTTCAGGCTGGGGCCCCACGAGCCACCATCTGTTCATAGCTTGGCGGACTTGAACACCGTGCTGCATCAAGAGGTGACTACAGCACATTGCTGTTGCTCCAGATCATCCAGATCCACGAAAACCTTTCAATATGTTAACATGATGTTGTGGGGTGTTCTTCTCAGATGTAAATGTTGTTTTCCGTGGTTTTCCATCATGTAGTGGTTGGGGCGTGATGTGTGCAGCGGATGTTGTAGTGGTTTTCCATTACATGATTTCGTTTGAGTCAGAAGTTATCCACGGTGCGACGCATAGTTTCTGAAGCCCTAGCACAAAACAAACCTCTTGATACAATGCAAAAGGCCCTGAGAAGAAACTGAACAAGGCCCAACATAGTACATTACAGATGTTGGCCTGCCAACTAGAATGGATAGCTTAGATAACAATAGATCGTTCAAACATGCTCGGACAGAAACATGCATCATCAACGTAAAAAGGCTCATAAGTGGTATTTATCAGCGGATTTAATCATGGCGATCTTCCCAAAAACTCATTGGATGCGAGGTGCCTAGAATCAACAAGTTGCTGATGGAGAATGTGCCTCGTGCCATTGGTCACTTGGAGGATACATTGAATTTCATCCAAAGTGTTCTTTCCCCAAGGTACAAAAGGGTACCAAAGATCATTGAGATAGGTTTGTGTGAAAATGAGAATATCCCCACTTCCGATGGATTATCATCATGCTCCCCATTCAGTGGCCATTTGTGAAATAAAGGGCCCCAAGTTCAGGGGCACCGGCTTGGTACACCAAGGTGACTGCGATGCATTACTGGCGCAACGCCCCAGCGTCAAGGACCGATTTCCGAAGGTTGCATTGGAATGCATGCACGAATCGTTTGAAATCGTGTGAAATGATTTGCATTTGAAATCGTTTGAAATCACTTGTCATTTGAGATCATTTAAGTCATTTGAGATCCAAGCCTGATACAAGCAGAAAGCAGAGTCTTTGCCAGTGCTGAATGAGCCTCTGGTGGGAGTTTTGTCGAAGAAAGCGTGCACTTCCCACTCACCATTCGCAGCACATCTAGACTCTAGACAAACCATGCAAACCCAAGTTTTTTTTTGCACAATGAACATAATGAACAGGGGTGGGTCCAGTGCTTTAGAATGTTTTAGAAGTTTCATGCGCTTCAGCGTGCCAACCCTGCCAACAGGATCACTGCAATGAAGTTCCGATGGCACCCTTGGATGCCCTTCGTCTCATGAATGACCAACAAAGACGTGCATTTGTCCGTTGAACAATCAGTATACGTAGAGGGTCATGTGCATACATCAATGAAAAACGAATAAAAACGATATACCAAACCAACCCCATTTTCAGAATCATATGATCAAACAATTGATAACTGTCCATGATTTCTTATGTTGTTTTAAGAATTGAAGTATCATAATATATCATAATATATCATAATATAATTATATCATAATTATCCCATGATATGATTTATATCATATTTATATCAATTATATCCCATTGTAATCACCAAGCAATATTTATATCAATTATATCCCCTTCGATTTTTTTGGGTGCACGATCCCATGGAATATAGAAAGGTGAACCCATTGGACCATTGCAGTGTTCGCCATGTTCAAAGGCCAATAAATTGATGTTCACTTTTTAGCTTTGTTTTATTTATTGAAATTTCATAGCCAATAAACAATCATAGTGATGTGTATTTCAATTGTTTTTTTTTTTTACATATATGTTCACTATGATTGAAATTTATGTTGAAGAGTTTGAAGTGAAAATCCATTGGAATACATTAATCATCATTAATCATCATTAGTCATCATTAATCATCATTAATCATCATTAATCATCATTAATCATCGTTAATCATCATTAATCATCATTAATCATCATTAATCATCATTAATCATCATTAATCATCATTAATCATCATTAATCATCATTAACCATCATTAATCATCATTAACCAACCCAACTGGATGTTTTCATCACTTGACCCCTCCAGTTTCTGGCCATAAAAAACCGGCTGAGTGAGGTGTCGCCGGTGGGGCTCTCGGCGCGTGTGGTCTTCATCGATGGCCTCTCTACGCTTCGCATCAAGAAGCTTCGGGTGCGGCATGGTGCGGCGGTGCGGTTTTTTCCGAATTGAAGAAATGGTTGTTAAATCATAGTTGGTACACTAGGGTCTTATATAGATTTTATATATAAGAAATTATAAGATCCCAGGGTTTAAGGCTGGTTACATTGATGTTTTGGAAATCAATGCCTTGAAAACTACCATTTTGGCGGTTTCAATCCTGAGAAAGAATGAATTGAATGAGAAAGGCATGCAAGTCGTTTCTGGGTTCCTGCTTGTTTTGTTGCAGCAATTGGGGACTCTAAGTTGCAAGGAAAGTTGGTTTCCATTCGTTCTCAATCAGGTCATGCCGGAGAAGAATCACAACAGCGACGATGAGCGCTCTGCGCAACGTGTGGAATCCTAGGATTGGAGGGTAAATTGGGGGTGATATGGGTATGGGTCAATACCTATAGATACAATTTTTAGTGGGATGAACATCCATTTACCAGCTATTTTGGGGTTCACTAGGTACCAGGGTTTTGACCCATCCCCATATGATGAATTATGATGAGCAGGAGTCATTTGATGCAAGATGCAGGACGAGATTGCCCCTGCTTTGGAAAGAGCAGGGTCACTCTCCTGTGTGTTCATCGTGAAAATGCAGGGTCACAAAGACTGAGACAGGATAATGAACCGGCCTTGTTTTACATTGTTTGACAAATTCCCAAGTCTCAGGCTTGTTGTTCTTGGGAACCTCTTATTTTTTCCGGAGAAAAATATTGTGGGTGAAGTCTGCAATTTTGAGGACTTTTTCGGAATTTCAAAGGATGACTTTTTCAGCATCGGTTGCTGAGGCTGGGCCATTGACATTCAAGGTCAATTCTCGGATCTCAACGTTTTTGCCAGAGCCAGCCAGGCTGGGAGTATCAGTTGAGGCCCCCCAAGGGGCCTGGTTGGATTTTTCGTATCAGCTGGGATGACTGGCTCAGGGCATGGACCAGCTCTTGAACGCTTACATTTGCTGTTGGCACCTCAGGTTGTGGACAGGATCAGAGATGGCAAGGGGAAAGATGTGCAACCGCCTTCCGTGTGCAGTTGAATTCTTCCGCAGGGAATTCATGCGTATTTTTCCAGCGGAGTTGGAACTGTCAATGGCTGCATGTGTATTCTTCCATCACCACGTGACGTTTGAGATCAGATAATGTCGTTGGTCTTCAGCCTTTTGCTTCGCCAGTCAAGCAGCAGCAAAGAAACAACTCAGCCCGGCTTGAATTGCAATGTCTCATGTCCTGGTCATGTGTTGCTTTGCATCAGCATGCATCAGCTTTGCTGGCATGCTGCCAAGATTCAAGTTATCTTATTTGAAGCGTCGACCAAAATTTCAAATATCCCTAGGAACAAAATTGGAATCTGACAAGTCCTTTCTCGAGCTGTCAGAACTGTGACATTTAGACAGTTCATTTCAACAATTCGATATAGTGATCCGAAGCCATCCGAAGCCACAAGGCCACAATCCCTACCACGTGGGTTTGCAGCTCTCAGTGCTTTGTTTCGACCTCAGCCCTTGGTCCATTTGAATGGGTCGATTTGCGAGCTGCACCATTGGAGGTTACGGCATGTTGTGGGTTCATGTCTGAAGTGCTGGACAACCTGAAATCAAACAAGTCACGAAAAGATACATAAAGATACCCTCCTGTAAACTAACATAGATGTGGAAAATCACCATGTTTTATAGGTAAATCATCGCTAGCTACTTTCCACATCTATGTTAGTTTAACAGTTTACCCAAGGGTATGTGCCAGTTATGGTGACACGTGGTGGTCAGAAGCTACTGCTTTCCAAGGCTCTGACCCCGAGGGTTTCTCGGGCAATGTTACTGTGACAAGCTTAGACATGGCTGTGGCCCAGGACGCCCAGGGCACCGAACAGATTTTGCTCAGGTCATGTTTTTAACCAACCAATTTCAGATATTCATGGGATTTCATGGGTACCGTACCTCACTTTGACCCATGTTTTTTGAAGCGTTTTGTACCAAGATGTGAGAACATGAAAGATATGAATCCTTTGGATTTTTTTCGCGAGGAAGCGCACGAGTTTCGAGCTGTGAAGTTCCCACCAATGTCAACAACAATTCCTCGATTGATGGCAGTTTGTGCGGGCTTATTTTGGATGTGTTTGGTCACATGCAGAAACACAAAAGCATGGTGACAAAGGTAGATGACTTCCACATCGACCAAGTGAGCCTGAACACCAGATGGCAACTTGAAATGTCCGGAGACAAAGACAGGGATGTTGGCCGATTTCACTGCTGATGCCTATTTACAGTATCAGCGGATGTTCATTTTCAAAATATGGGTAAATGATAAATGTGGCTGTCTTGTCAAGTAAGCTAAGCAGGGTCTTGCAAACTCAGACCTAGACATTTCATGACATGTCGGATCTATTCAAATCTGTGGAACTTGCAAAGCCTGCATGTGTCATTGAATGTGTTTTGTAAATTGTGCTTGTTGACCCATTTTTCTGCTGCACCTGACTTGGGGATGCGTCAAAACTTACTATTCCCAAATTTGGGGGAATAAACATCCATTGACCAGCTATTTTGGGGTACCTAGGGTGCCACGGTTTTGACTCATAGCCACTTGGCACTACCACAGCTTGAAAGATGCAGCACTGTCATTTTCAGGTCGGGCGCTGCTGAACAAAGCATGTCCCAGGCTGAGATTCTGCAGAGATTGTGACCATGCCCAGCTGTAGCAAAACCTGAAACTTAGCTGTTCCATCCTGCACTTCACGATGGATTCCATGTTCTTGTAGATTTAGCTCTGAAAAGGGGGATGGATCAAAATCAAAAGCTATCACAAGATATTCGCTGCCAACGAACATCCATTTTGCCACATAAAAAAGTACCAGGGTTTTGACAATTTGACCCCTAGCCATACAAATGTACATCATAGAAATGTAACTGAAATGTACCAGGGATAGGTTTGGCATGGCCTCAGCTGAGGCTCGAAATTGACATGGGTGGTGACATTGATGGTCCCGAAGATTTGGTTCATCGGGTGGCTGGGCCGAAAATTGGTGAACCGTTGGTTTTTTCGAGAACCGTTGGCAAATAAAAATGGCGGTTTTATAACGATGAAAAAACGATGAAATAGTTGCTCATAGGTTATGGCCGGCTAACATAGCTGCTCATAGCTATTGAACATGGCCCATAGAAATAGTTGATAAAAACCGAACTTAAAGATGGTGATTTGTCCATAGTTATGTTGGTTTACCAGAGGGTAACTATGAAATAACTTATCCTTACTTATCCTTTGCTGGTGCAACCTATGGCCAGATTTCCAAAGGGTTTTGAATCCTGAACACCATTCCCCGATTGGATTTCCTAACCGACTACATTTGAAAAGACACAGCACCCAGACCCAGTATTGTCCGTAGATTTAGTTCTCAGAAGCCAAGTCGCAGGGGATTTGATTTCAGAGAAACATATTTTTTGCAACATGTTGAAGATTACTACTGACAAGGTAAGATGACCTTTGTCAAAGGATCGAAACACGCTTACAACGCTTACCATGGAATCACTGCTACAGGTCAAACATAGTTGTTTCCATGACTGTCAGATGAATTCTCTTGGAATTCTTGAACAGTCCCAGCTTGGCAGTTGCCCGCAATCCCTTTGGTTGCCGCCTCTTTTCCTTACAGTAACTTGATCCATGCATGCTGCCTCAAAACTTGTGAGGAGATCAAAAAGCACTTGGAATCCATCATCATCGACAAGACTGGAGGTGCCGAATACCAAGTAGTTCAAGATCCTTGAGCTTGAGTGTTCTGAGTGGCACTGATGTAGCTGAATGGAACCAGCAGAACCTGCATGGCCTTCAAAAGGACTTCATACACAGTCCACGTCCAGCAGTTTGGCGATGACATGTTTGTTGCAGGTGCCAAGCCTGTGAAGGCGCGGAGCCCTACAGCTGTGTTCCTGCTGACAGCTGAAGAAAAACATGGCTTGGTGAGCTGACTAACTTGCTGCTGTAAGGGAACTGCTGTATGAAGAAGACTTGGTTTATCTTGGTTTCATGGTGGTTCTTTTGATTGTACCACTAGCAAGCCAGGCTGGTTTGCCTCCGCTCTCTCTGACAGCGATTCTCAACAAAGTGCTGGGGGCCCAGCATGGGGTTTTCTGAGCCTCGGTGACACCCAAGCTGTGCAGAGAACTGGTAGATGGTACTTCTGCTGAAAGAATTTGGCCTTATACTATCTTATACCTATGAATTGAATTTTGATCTCAATATTCTACACCATTGGACCCACAGGTTTGGATGAGAATTGTCATCCAATGTTCGGATGTTTTCAGGGGGATAATGATTGCTGATCCACCACTGCGGAAGACGCTTTGGTGCAACTGACCAGGCTCCGCTTCAACGGCGGCGAGGAACGATGTCCCAAGGCTAAGAGTTGATTTTTGAAGATCAGTTTGGCGAGATCCAAAGGGATCTCAGACGGAGATTTGCCATCCTTTCCCTGCGCAAACAATTGCACAAGGCAATGGTTGTGCAAGATTGGGAATCTGTGATGAGTCTTCATCTTATTTGCCACACTCATGCAGTGGGGCCTGATTCATATCTCAAGAACTAGTCGCACCTAACGAAGACAAGAAGATCCAAGAACTGAATCACCAACTTTGGTCGTTAAACCAGTATATTCCCATGATGTTCCCATCATATTCCCACTATATCCGGTTCTTTCATCATTATAGTCCCATGGATTTGATGGGACGTGTTGCAATTCTATGTACTGTGCAGATCTGTGCGGTTGGTGTGGGTTGTTGGCTTGAGCATCTCTGCGTTTGGCAGTAGCTTCTGGAGATATGTCATATATTTGCCGCCCTTGGCAGCGACGTTTGAACAGACGTCTGAGCAAGGGTAGATCTGAGAGTTTAGAATCTCAATCCAAACTTGGTTTCGATGCAACCCTGAAAGATCAGGACTACAATGAGACGAGCTGAAGAGATTGCAGGTACCTCTCAACATTAGATTGTATCAGCATCACTGTTTGTATGTCTTGGCAGACCCTTCATGACGCATCCTTCAGCGAGTGACCTTTCCATGGACATCAGTGCAAAGGCTTATTGTGGTTCGCCTCTGACGCCCAACTGAAATGAGTTTGATTGATTTTGAATATTTTAGATATACAAAATTAATCATATATGTTATACAAGTTTATGATATTATGTAATATTATGTATAATGTATAATATACTATATTTATTGTATATTAATATTGGCCACCAGTTTAAGGCAAGCTCGACTACTCTACCCTTCCTTTCTGTACAGGTGCCCTTAATTTTGGCGGCAGCCCTCGCAGTGGTGAATTTGTGGTTCTCTCCGGGGAATACCTGCAAGGCAAAGAAAAGGCCTTTTTGTTGTGCTTAGCTTGAAGTTGGCAACATTTCCCGGCCATCGGATGTTATGTTTATTCATTGGGATTCGCATTCGCCGCCATTCAGTGTTGCTGCCAAGCCCATTTCAGAAATGCAACATCCCCTACAGATTCTACAGTCTTGGATGCCAACGGTCAGAGGAAGAACAGATACTGAATCCTTTGCTGTCTTTCTGGCATTTTCACCCTGAGCTTTTTGCATTTCATGACAAGATGTTGGAGCCACGACCTGTGGCGATATGTACAGCATCAGTTGAATAGTCGAGGCACTTGAAGGCACTAGAACCATCTGAAATCCGCTCGCATGCTTCATGGGCCATGCTGACCTTTGACGACTTGGATCCGGAGCTTGAAGCCTTGGACCTGCAGAACCAGGAGCTGGGGAAGAAAGGAGCCCAGAGGCGATCCGGTCGGGGATGATCCCATCGGCAGTTGGAAATCCTTCATAAATCCCCCAGATGTTTGTTAGAAAATCCTTCATAAATGGGTGCTTCTTAAATGCCATGTGGCTGATGAATGCTGATTACCGGGGAGGTCATCTCCCTGAGTTCCCGGATTTGCACTTTGAAGAACCACTCGAGATGGGTGTGGAGATGACAGCAGTTGATTTGCGATTCGTTGTTTGGTTCAATGAAGTGGAAGTGGGCTGCTGAATTGCAAGTGGAGTACCCAAAGATTTTATGATTGATGCTTTTAGTCAAGCACGATGATTTCTAGTCTTGTCTTATGATATTGTTTGACGTTTTAACATGTTTTAACCAGATTAATCTATATCTCTCCTCTTTGCGTGAGGCTTGCTCGTGCTTTGCTGGATCATCAGTGTTTGCTAGAGCTGAATTTGGCAACTTGGCAGGTTAAGATTTACTGGTTTCACTACTGCAAAACCAGACCAAATTCTGACAATTTGGATCTGTTTGGCAGCGGTACAACTGACTGTGCTACTGAATGATTCATATCAAACACCGACACCAGTTGTGAAGCATCCAGCAAGTGCCAGTTCAATGGTTCAAGTATGTTTGCATGATGTTTGCCAAGGCTTGTGCGAACATCGGTGATGCCGGCTGTGCTTTTATAGCTGGTGCACTGCAGAGGCCGTTTGTTTGTCGATGTGGAGTCATTTGATGGCAAATCCACAAACTCGCCAGCAGCAATGTAGAATAGACTATAAATACTACTTTGGTTGTCTTCAACAAGTGTCCTCTCGCACTGCACTGCGGTGACTCGAGTTTGACTGGTAGGACTGATTAAAAAATTATTGTAACGGTGTTACTAGTTCTATTAGGTTTCCTCTATCTCTGCAAACGTACTTCTATCATTTTCACGTAGATATCAGGTACTGTATCCAGCGTTGCTCAGTGCACAGTGAACAATACTCAAACTTCGATGTGAACCCCGGCTAGTAAGTCGTTCATCACCACGGTCAAGTTGCAACCCAATTCAAATTAAGAGAAGGAGCAGATACACGATGTTTTCCAGTTGCCACCCATTGCCACCCTGCGGTGCGATCGCTGCGAAGGAACTCTTCTTTGCAGTCGGTGAACTTGCGAAACAATCATATTGGAGAGGAAGGGGTGGAGAGCATCACAGAAGGTCTGGCTCTGTCGTGGAAAGAGACCTTCGGCTGTTGCGAAAATCATACTGTTGCAGAGTAAAGGCTGCTTTTTGATGTTTTTTGTGGCTTCCCTTCGTGGTGGTTGAACAATTTGCCTAAGGGGAAATTTAGCATGGAACTGACTGCAAGGTGGCGTTGCCACAACTTTTTCTTGCATCAGCAAAAGCCGTTCAACTCTCTACATGGTTTAAGATGTGTTCAACAGTAGATGCATGGCAGGTTGGCGATTCCAATATTCCCAGGGATTTCATAAATCTTTAAATATGCGTCGGTTGCCAAAGAATTCATTTTAGCCACAGCCACCAAGGACAGGTGCAGGGATCCAGCTGAAAGAGTCGGACGCTGAAGCCTGGGATGATCCCAAGTCAGAGTTTTTCAATGGGTCGGGTGGACCGGATTCTCTGTCTTGAACTAACTTCTTCATATTTTATATATGTTTATAATGTTTATATATGTTTGTATATGTTTGTTGTATCTTCAGTTTTCATTACACTGACATTGTCAGAGGTGCATTGTTACCATTTCTTCACGGCCCCAAATGGGATGTTTGACAACTTAGAGCGCCCTCTTGCCATGGATATTATGGATATTCTGCTGTGTCTCACATAAAATTGTAATGGGAAAAACTATGGAAATACCATACCATACCATCCAATGGATCTCACGAAATTTTGCAATGGATCGATTTCATGGGAAACACATAGAAAAAAAAAACATGGAAAAAACCCAATCGATGCCGAACAGGTTGAACTTGGGCCACAACCTCTTCGGGGACGCTGGGCTTCATGCCATTTCCAAGGTGAGCGGAGGAAGTTCAGACGCCCATGCTAAAGAAAGTTTTTTTTTCAGTTCTGCCAGGAGATTAGCATGAGAAAATTATGGTATCTTTGTGCTTTGTTGATGTGGTCAGGTTGTACCAGAATGTGTTTTTTCAACTTGAGTGATTCGCCAGCTGAATATACCAGTTCTGTGCAGACAGCAGTCTGTTGGGCGACAGCTGTGTTAGGTCGTGGCCTTGGGTTTCTTACAACTGTTGGACCTTTCAAATCTAAAGCGCCTTCACTGCAATCGTGCTGCACTTTATTTGGAGGTAGGAAGCGCTGATTTGCTCTCTTGATGACACAATGCTAGTCTTAGCCTTTCAACTTGCAACATTGGTGCTTAGAGATTGATCCGAGAAAAGAATGGCGCGAATGGGCTGGGTATTCACTGTTTTATGCTTAAGCAGAAGTTTGACAGTTACAGATTCCACTCACCATCCGACCATCCGCAGTGGAACATGTGGAATTGCAAAGCATCCAAGGATGGTCACTTCCGATGGATGGCAAACGTTTTGCTCCACCTTGGTGGGCTGCCGTGCCTCGCAAGTTGCCCTCATCCAGCATGCGGGTGCAGCATGTTGTTCCATCATCACTCATCGCCATCACCATGTTCATCACCTCATCCACATCAATGATCATCGTCATCCGCCATGTTCATCCAACCCACCAATGCGCCAATATGCGCCAATTGATGTCAATTGCCACCTACAGTGGATGGAAGAAATCCTGCACCAGTTGATAAGTTATTTAACCATGTTTAACCCATGATTTATAGGGTTTCAACATGTTTCAACCATCCAAGGTGGTGCAGGATTTCTGCCATCCACTGTAGCTGGCAATCCCTGGAACCCCAGGTCTGACCACTTTGAATTTACGGCAGAACGACCAGCTGCCCGAAGCTGCTGCTCTTGCACTGGCACTGGCGCTCAAGACGGACGTAGGCTGGCCATTCTTCGGGAGCTGGTGGGCAGCTGTGTCAGGTTGTAAAGCGTTTAGCATGTTTTTGCAGGGTTCAAAACACACACACTTGAAATGCCCGTCATTGCATCATTACTTTATTCGTTCCAAAACCGTTTCTTGAGTGCGGCAACCATGCATGTCCCAGAGTCCCAGTTGTGTGGGAACAAGTGCCAAACGACATTTCATGTCGGGTTGCAGTTTGATGCATACATTATTGCAAAGGGTTTGCATATTCAGTGGATCTCACTAGTCTGTACTACATAGCCTGTATCAATCAACAGTTGGCCGTGAATTCACATTGACCTCGAGGTGCTTTGCAAGAGTTGGATTTGTCGTTGTGCTCAGTGAGCGCCAAAGCTGCGCCACAGTTATTGCAGCTGCCGCTGCGCCAGCTACAGTTGCTGGGCAGCGAGCAAATGGACGTGCAGGAGAGACATCGTGATTTACCTACTTGATTTACCTATAATTAATCAACAAAGGCGGTTTTCCATAGCAAACTGTTAGTTTACCAGAGGTCTACATTTTCTATGTTGTTGAACCTGTGGAGAAAGACCCTATAATACCCTATATGACCCTGCAAGCATCGTTAAGCATCATGTTTGAAACAAATTGAAAATATGTTGCCGTTGTTGATTCTGTTGGAATTATATTTCATGCGACTAAGCCAGCTGATCAGTTGAATGTCGAGTCCAGTTCTTCACATTTTTCAATATTTTCCCGCACCATCAAACAGGTTTAAGCAGAATCATGTTAATTGAGGTAATATAATTGCATCATTCAGGAGCTTGGTTCTGCCTTGGCTGGTAGTGTTGCAAAGCTGCATTCAGTGAGTCATTTTAACAGTGGCAAACGGGAGGAGCTGCTGTTCTGCATCTAGGGGACGCAGATGGATACTAACTATCAGTCTGCACGTTCTAGTGACTTGGTGTTGAACAAGGCTGATATCAACTGGCTGACTTGGCTTGCGATTCATCAAAGTTGGGAGGCTTTTCCATGGTTTTCCATGGTTCCAATGGTTTCCCAAAAAAAATAACGACATCAAACCACATCACCTGGTGATGCTTGCGCTTCAATCCATGCGTTTCCGAGACCCTTGAGATGCTGGACCTGTGCAACTGCCAGCTGGGTCCAGCAGCTGCCGCCACCTTGGCGGATGTTTTGCTGCCAGCCGCCGCCGGGCCCAGGAACCCCTTGACGATGCTGCATTTAGATCGTGCCTTCGTTGGCATTGAAGTTTTGGGCATTTTTTTGTGGGTCGACATGATTTAACACCTTCAAGAAATGGGTATAATGTGATTAATAGACATATCATTTAATATTAATATGTATTAAACATTATGGTAACGATGCATGTATGCAATTGGTTGATATTGATGGGGATGGTTTTGTCAGAAACTGATGTAATGTTGATCAACTGTTTGGGCCCATGGTGCCCCATTGGTGAACCATTGAAGTTCCTCCGTCAACCGAACGGTTTCAGCGAAGTTTTCCGTTGGCAACGGCAGGAAAGAGACCTTGAGAATCTAGAAATGTGTTGGTTTGGGAATGCATTGTGGCCCGAAGGTCCAAAGCTAATCTTTCTGTTGCCCCCATGTGGTGTTTTTTTTCAGATTGTTCAAACAGGTTGCATCCTAAGAATTTGAAAACATGCAGCTTTGGCCCAGCCGATCATTGAGGTAATCTCTTGGGCTTTGATGGTGCAGTGGCCTTGTCCAGAGGCCTTCGTGGCTGGCCAGCGCCCGGATGCCGTTTGCAGGTGCTGACGCTGCGCGAGAACCGCTTGGGCGATGGTGGTGTGGGCGCCATTGCGGAGGCGAGCGGAGGGTTGTGAAGTTTTTTGATGGATCATCAATGGATCAATGGAAAATCCCCTATAAAAGTACAGGTTTTAATGGGAAAGGAAATCCAGGATTTCTGAAGCCAATGCAATCGCAGTTGTTCTGGAATTGATCGAGGCCTTGGAAGACAATGTGGCCCTCAAAGAATTAGATCTCTCCAGCAACGAGGTTCTTGCCACGGCTTGGGCCTGGGCGGTGTCGGTAGGGCCAGTTGAGGATCTTTGAGTCTCATCGGCGCAGTGATCATGATGATCATGACAGTCACCACCTCAATCGCAGGTTTCAATGCTGGGGCTCAAGCATGTAGTCAAAAAATCAGCTGGATCAGTGAATCATGTTTGGATTTGACCCCAACTTAGGGCCTAGCCAATGAGAGTACCCACTCAGGTTGGTCAGCAGAGGTTGCGATTTTGAAGGGCCAGCTTCATGGATTGAGTTTTAATTAGAAATTTTGACACGTTTGGATATAATTTATTGGAGGGTTACTTATTTTGTTTTTTTCCCCGTTTTGTTTTTTTTTTTGGATTCCTGGTTCCTTGCTTTGCTTTGCTCCTTTGCTTCTTTTCTTTTCTGCTTTTTGCTTCTCTGTTTTTCTGCTTCTTTGCTTCTTTGCTTCTCTGCTTTTCTGATTCTTTGCTTTTCTGCTTCTCTGCTTTTCCGCTTTTTGTTTCTCTGCTTTTGCTTTTCTGCTTTCTGTTTCTTTGCTTTTCTGCTTCTCTGCTTTTGCGTTTTTTTGCTTCTCTGCTTTTCTACTTTTTCCAGCTTCCTTGCTTGTTTGCTTTTCTGTGTCTACATCTATGTCTACATCTATGTCTACATCTATATCTATATCTATATCTATCTCTATATCTATATCTATATACCTACGCCTATACCTATACCTATAGCCTATATCTATCTATCTAAAAGGTTTGCATTATCATCGAGATGATATTCAAACCCCAAGCCACCCCTGAACCAAGCCAGAATATACAGTACACCAACCTTATATGAAGAGATCTTAAACCAACACGATGATAACATCCAATGAAAGTATTGTGCATTGTTGTGCCTTAACCTACCTTCCACATGTTTCCAGGGTGTATGTCGTGCATAATATACACCTTGAGTATCACATTCAACCCAGCACCTTGCATGTGACAATAGGTGTTTCCAATGTGCTTTGGCAATTTGGGGGGGAGGCGCTGCGCCCTTGTTCCCCCCCAATCCCCCCCTCCCGCTTTTTTATTTAAGTTCAAACTTGCACACGTTTCAATAAATTTATAGTTGTTTATTTACACTGCTTTCATACCCAAATAAGCTGTAAATAATCATGTAATTACATGCATATGCATACACAAAATTATTGTTATTTGTATGTACATGTTGTATCCCTAAATAACCCCTGATCCAACCCTAAACAAAACCTAATCAGACCCTAAACCAGCCCTAAAGAATCCTTAAACCAACCCCAAATAGACCCTAAACAAATCTAGAATAAACCATAAACCAACCCTAAATAAACACTAAACCAACCAAATGGACAGAGCAGGAAATCAAAAAAAAACAGAAAAAAAAAACAAAACAATTCCAGACCCTAATATGTCTGGTTTGTTATTCAACTGGCAAGTAAATGGACATCCACTATTTTCATGCTGCCTCTGACCAGTTCCAGCGGAGGTTGGCGATTTGGGCGGTCAAAGTATGGGCCTTTTGCTCCAGAAGGATCCTCGTTTGGCTTCACTGTCCCTGAAGAGCAACCACATCAGCGCTCAGGCTGCAGTTCTATCGCTCAGAAACTGGGAGATGAGGTAAATGTTGACGGTTGTTGCAGGAAGATTGTTGAGTGCCCCCCTACTCTTGTTTCTCAGCATGTTCAGGATATCAGGGCAGAGCATACGTACATGGTGACAAGACAATGAATTTTCAGGCCTCAGCAGCCTCAGCATGAAGAGTTCTGAGCCTTCCAAACAATCAAAGGTGGTCAGGTTCCAGCCATGCCGACTGTTTCAATTCCTGTTTCAACTCTTCAAGCTACCTGGGGAATCCCGAAAATCCTGGGAGTTTACGCAGCAATTTTGACACTGAGGTGATGCAGGAGCTAGTGTTAGCTGCAGTGTTTCCCTCTCCTTGCTGTTTGATGCCAGTGACATACAAAGCAAGAGATTTTGCCAGGTTAGCTGCCTCAGATCTGGCCACTTTCCGCCATTCTGCTGATAGCCAGGAGCTGAAGCCTTAGCCCAGGGCCTGGAGAAGAATTCATGGTTGGAGGAACTGGATCTCAGCGAGAATCACATCAAGATGGCAGGTGCCATGGCGCAAGGTGGTGGAAAAAAAAATGGAAGTACTGTCACTTCCTTGGGCAATGCGGCAATTATATTTATACTTGATGTGTTTGGTTCCGTAGTTCCGTGTTAAGGCACGTTTCCACGATCCCACTTGAGAAGTGTACACTATCTTTGCTGTCCTTCGCATGCTTAATTACTGGATCTTCTGGGGGTGTCAGAGATGTGTCACATAATTTGCATGCATTTTTCAGCCACAAGGCCATGATTTGATGCCCATGGCCCATGGCATCTTCTTTTGTTGAGTTTCCCTTAGAGCCTTAGTGAGTTCGTGGCCCAGCAAAAAAAGGCGTCGGTAAACTGTGCGCAGCGCTGGAGCACAATGGAACGCTGGAGACCTTGGTCTTGGAGGGAAACGAGGCAATGGAATGTTGTTTTGATATCCTGATCCCCTGCGCTGGATCTGGTCCAGTTAATGTCCAGTTGAGATATTCTGTTTGTAGATTGGAAGTCTACCAAATAAGACAGAATCATCGAAAAGAAGACAGCAGTGAGGGTTCCACAGCTATCCAGTTGATGACATGAAGGATCATCAAAGATTGCAGGTGAAGTCAGATATCCTCGACTCGGTAGAACAATTGGCGACGGATGTGATGGTGCGGAGAGAAAGGCTAGAGAGGCGACCCGAATCCATGTTTGGTTGGTAGGGTTGCTGGAAAGATCTCGGATTGTGAGACCGTGGAACACAGCCATATCTACTAATTTATAAAGATAGCTCGAATTTGGTTTTGTATTGTTTTGCCAGGTTTTCTCCAACATGACATGCATCGCACCTGCAAATATAATTGGAGAAACTACAACTTCTTGCGGGCAGGGAGCAGCCAGATATGTAAAGTGGCTAAACCAGGTAAATCTGCAACCTCGGGGCCCAACTCAATGGTTTACAATCCCCCAACGGCCCAAACGCATTCTAAAACCGAGCGACTGAGTGGGTGGTTTCTGGTGGCCCTTGCCTATCTGGAGGCAGCCGCCAAAGATCGCGGTGACAATTGAGGAACCAGAGAGCCCCGTTGCCAGTGACAGCGAGGCTGGACAGGTCTTGAAATGTGGGGGGAACCCCAAAACATACAAAAACTAGTAGTTTGCAGTCCCCATTTTTAGGAAACCTCATGAAACCTCTATATATTGTCGGTTATTGCGTTATTGCATGTTATTGCTAGATGCTAGCCAAACATGACCCACACATGCACTGGAATATGTGAGGTGGAGTCGAGCCGGGGATCCTCCGCGTGGCTGGTTTGCAAAGGTCATGCTGGAAGTGGTCTGGAAGTGGTCCGTAGATTTTCAAGCCCTTCACAGTGAACAAGGGACTCGCAACGTTCTCTTTGCATTTCTTTGCACTTGAGAGGCATTTCAACGGTTTTTCTCAAACCAATGATTCCTGTTTGAAATGGAAGCTACGTCCAGCCTCAGGGGATACCCAGCAGTTTTTGTCGATATAAATGCTTTCTTGAATGCTTTAAATTTCTGTTTCGAAGCGCAACACTTTCAGAAGCACGTTTTGGTACTGCCCACTTAATTTACCTGTTTTTGTGCTGTCAATGTGCGACTCCCTTCATTGTTATGCGGAGAGCAATTGATCCAGATAAGACTTCCCTGTGGTAATCAAGTACGGCAACGGAAAATCCTCCAATTTGTGGATGGTTCTCCTATCTAAAAATAGATACACTTGGCGATTTTCATGTAGATGGATTGTTTCCCTTTTGCCTAATATTGTTTTACTAGAGGGATTGCATGGCCGTTCTTTGAGGGTCAATCTCCCCAGTAATGGTTGCAGACCTTCAGCTTGGTTTCGTTACAATCCATGAGGTCTGAGGAGGCACGAGAAGAAGAACCTCCAGCCGCAGCCTGTGAAAACAGTGGCGCTTGCCATGAGTTTCCCTTTTTTTGACAATGGCGTTTGAATGCGTTCTGTTCATATACTTGGGTTGAATATGGTTCAAAATGATCATACATACATACCTATGTTGATTGTTGAACTGCGCTGCCAGATGATTGGTCAAGGTCGTGGATAGGGTCAATCATGACACCATGACACTCGTGGACAACTTCGTCCAGCGTCGGATGCCTTGGACTTCCATAGATGAAGTTTGGCGCAGGGTTTGGCGTCGGTGCTTTAGTTGTCCAAAAACCAACTTTGTGACAATAATGAATGGGTGCCCAGGCTTTCTCTCCCCGAACCCTGGAGAGGTGGGGACTGTCTCATACGTCTCATCCGATTGTTTTATCATGGCATATCATGGCGGTTCTTTGCCGTCACTGACCATATGAACAAATGCATGTACAGTACATAACATGGGCAATTCCCTTGCTGAACCTTGACTGACCTGCAAAGGCGGCACTGCCAGGAGGCACGGGATGTGGGACAACTTATCAAATTTTCGGAGCCGCATTTTTCGCGAGCCTGTTGTTGACATCTTCACGGAAGCCCTTGGATTTCTTTATTTTCTCTTGAATAGTCTCTTCTTCCTCTGATTCCTCTTCTCCTTTCTCTTCTTCTTCCTCTCCTTCCTCTCCTTCCTCTCCTTCCTCTTCTTCTTCCTCTTCTTCCTCTTCTTCTTCTTCCTCTTCTTCTTCCTCTTCTTCTTCCTCTTCTTCTTCTCCTTCCTCTTCTTCGTCTTTTTCTTCCTCTTCTTCCTCTTCTTCCTCTTCTTCCTCTTCTTCCTCTTCTTCTTCTCCTTCCTCTTCTTCGTCTTTTTCTTCCTCCTCTTCCTCTTCTTCCTCTTCTTCCTCTTCTTCTTCTTCTTCCTCTTCTTCTTTTTTTCTTCTTCTTACTCTTCTTCTTCTTCTTCTTCTTCTTTTTCGTTCTATTTCTTTCTGTTATTTTTTCCCTGTTTCTTGTTTCTTGTACTTGTGGTCCTTTCTCTTTTGGAAATCGCAGCTCCACTTGTCCCAATCTGCATCTATTTAGACCTACAGGTGACCAAAGAGCCACACCGCAACCAGTGGAAGGCGCCTGGTGCGCTGATGAAAGCAATGTCAGGGAGTGGAGGTGGACCAACTGGGGGATTTCATGATTTCATTCATGTTGATGTTGTTTGAATATGTCTGATTTGTTGGGTTGTCTAAGGCTATGCTATATATGGTATATATAGGTTTGATTTTTCTTGCATAGGTGCTACGTTTTTTTTGTCCAATGGCGTTACGTCTTATCGATGTGTGATCCCTACCCCGAGAGCACAAATTTGTGGTTTATACAGGTGCTCCATGGCTCCAACTCCAAGTTGTTCAACGCTGGTCACCGCGGATCAAACCTCCCGTCCTGGCCATCTCGGGCGCTAGGCCAAAGGACACGACCTAGCTCGGCCTCCGCTAGGCCACAGGGATTTGGTGGGTGCAAGATGGTGCAAGGCTGGCAAAATGCTGCTGGTTTTGCGGAGCCAAAAATAGATCCAGGCTTGCACAGCTGCCAGCATGGAGATGAATAAAGAGATCCTATTCCTATTCCATCCTGTTCCATCCTATTCCTATGGATTTACAATGATTTACATGCCATTTCAAATGTCTAAATTTTGAAGCAGTCGTTTGCAACCCCCTAACACCAGTGGGAAGATCTGGGAACTACTTCAGGCCACCCAGACCTCTGGAGTCCAAAGTGCTGCCACGCAGTGCATCGGAGGTCAAGAGTCAACAGCTGTGCGGCTGCTGGGACAGGGACAACGGGTTACCAATGGACCCACAAAACGCTTGTCCCTTTTGCATCCTTTTGCAGTTTAAAAATCCTTTTTTTGGGGGACTAGCAAGTTTGACCCTTGCAATGCCAGAATTTGAGACCAAGTGTTTACACGTTCGAAATGTGGAAAGGCTACCTTTGATTTGCTGGGAATTTGACACTGTTTCAGAAGTGGAACACCCGGGATTAGCTTCTTGAAGTTTAGCTGCAAAGAAAGGACAGCTGTAACGATTTTAGTGATCAGTGTGGCAGGTATACTTGCCGTACAAGTACTAAAGACGTTGCCTGAAGTAATATATTGCTGCTTACCTACAGTTCGCACAGTGAATGCTGAGGTCCCGCAAAGATGTGGCAGTGTGTCAAAACCTTGTACCCCTGGTGAACATCAAAATAGCTGGTATAGCTGGATGTTCATCCCCCTAAAAATGGTATTAATAGGTATTGATCCATACCCATGTCAACATGTTGATACATTTTGTGATGCTGTGACATACCGTGGCATTTTGTTCTCAGCTGATTCATTGCAACCTTCCCCATCTCCCAGCCGGCCTTCGGCAAGTTGCAATGGATGAGGCGAGGCTTTTGGCATCTTTTGGCGTTGCAGAGTTTTTGGCCAGTTAGTGACGTAGATCCTGAAACAAACATCCAAACATATCCAAACAGCTGATTGACCAGATATGACCAGATCCCCAAGTCAGTCTGATCATGGAGTCATATATGGAGTCCATTGACTGATGAACTGCGCTTGAACCATGAGGTGCCAGCGACCTCTGATTCCACAGAGATGGGTCCAAGTTCAAGTTGTCGCAGCGATGCCGAGGCTGAAAAAAAAATGCGGCAGGTACCCTGGAGCAGTTCACAGAGATGTTTACCCTCTGGTGAACTAACATAGCAATGGAAAATCACCATTTTTAATGGGAAAATCCACTATAAATGGCCATTTTCAATTGCTATGTTAGTTCACCAGAGGGTAATACTATTCAAATCTATTCAATGTGTTTTCTTTTGTGTCTTCTTGACAAAATATATATGGAGATTGAGTTCAACATCTAAAGACAATCTAAGACAGTCTAAGACTACAGTTTTAGTATGTTTATGTTGATTTGTACGCCTGGACTTGGACACCTTGACCGATGGGACATCCAGTTTAGCACTCTTCCAGTCCTGTCCGAAGCTGGAGTTTCCAAGAGTTTCCAACACGTCTCCCCAAACCAATCGACACCATGTCATTGGAAGGTGCCTTTCCGGAGGAAAGAACCTGCAGAGCCTTTGATGCAGGACGCCCTTCCGTGTCATGTACCAGTTCGCTTTGCGAAGATCCGTTTTGCTTGGTGGTGCGACATTCTCCAAATATCGGAGACACACTTCAGATGTTTCAAGATCTGTTAAGGCAAGTAGAACTGAGATTGGAAAGATTTTAAGACACTTTGTACAGTACAATTTACAATCCTTCCAAACATCGCACCTCGGAGGCGACCAAGAGCTTGAAGCCCAAGGCCACCACCAAAGTCACCCGAAAGATTCGCGGCTGTGACGCTCGGTGAGAAATCACGTGGACGTTCCCCCAGTTCCCCGGCCATGGTTTTGGGATGTTTTGTGAATATCTAGACCCTCAAAAAAACACAAGATCCCACAACAAGTATGCTATTAGAATGTGCTAATAGAATTATAGATATCATAGAATGAATGAGATTATAGAATAGTATAAGTATGATATATGTATTGAAATGACATGTAAAAATGATATAACTGCTATTTTGCCACCCAATCATGGATAAAAGTGGCACTTGTGCTATATTTGTTTACCATGTGTTGTGGGTACTTTGAGTCTTAAGGTATGAGATATCATTAGCACTATTGGAGGGGATGTGCTTGTGTGATCAAATATATATATATAGGCACAACCTGCCTGATGCATTCTTTGCATTTGTTGGCATGTTTGGATTGTGGTCATGGTCCGCGGTTGCATAAATAAATGTCGACCCAGCTGTCGAGACAACATGCGTAAGCTGTTTAGAGTCATCATCAGACTGCCATGAAGCCATGAAAGCAACACGGGCAACGTGGGCCTGAGTGATCTCAGGACATACAACGCCCTTGGTCGGAACAGAGTCTGGGCAGCAAAGAGTCAAGAACTGAACCTGTACTTGAAATGTTCGCTCCTCCATGTCCTTGTAACATCGTTCCAGAATTGACAAGCAATGAGCAATCAATCAAATGGACAGAGTTGCAGTTTTAATGCTGACAGCTGTAGGTGCAGTGATTTGTCAGTTTTTTCGCGAATGGCAATATGTCCCAATTTTCAGGAGCAAGATTCGAGAGCAGATTGAAGCTGGTCGGCCATACCAGGTTCAAGGTGCTACCCCTCCCGCGGGAGGGGAAGCCATGATGAAGCCATGGCCGGGAGAAGCAGCCCTTTCCAACCATGGCTGATCAGCTAGGAATATATTGAAATGTATTGAAATGTACTGAAATTTGCTGAAATAGATCTACACCTCACAACTAAAATCAACTATGCCAAAGTGCATCAAAGTGCCAAAGCAGGTTTCCTTGACATTTCTTGGATTATAACTACTTACATTGTGATCATTCTGAGGCTGGAATTACCATGACGAACCTGGAAGTGGTGACACATTTGTGGAAACTGGATGTTTGCCATGAAGATGTTTTCTTGAACAATCAGAGCCACATTGCCGTGCAATGTCCACCTTCAGCAATATGTTTATTACATTTCATTGTATACTATCTTCACAATGCTGATATATATATATATATATACATATATATATATATACTACACGGAAATCCAAAACACTGTATAATTATATATATAATAGATATATATTATATATATATACCCATAAATTGCTATATGCAGAGGCACTCTGAGAGAATATGTAAAGAATTACTATAGATGCCCTGCCCGAAGCACTGAGTCGCACAGGTGTCAAAAAATGGTTGTTTCTTGTTGCGTGGCAGGTCTTTTGCAGATGGAGTGGCAGTTGAGCAAGTTCATGGCGGAACTTGAGGACGACCATCGAGCATGAAGCTCGCTTCTCGAGCCTATTCTTAGTGTTGGATTCTGACCCAGATTCACCTCATTGATCATGAATATCATATAATATCATGATTGGCAAGATCCATTCACCTTCAACAAAAATCAGAAAAACATCAGCTGCCCAAGATCTCGGATGTGCTGTTAAGCGCAGGCGAAGCACGCCAATGCCGAGTCGGTGATCTTGGATTTGGCCAAGGAGCTGGTGCGAACGGCTCAAGAGGCGACACGGGAGATGTTTGTTGTTTACCATCGAAGCATTACCATCTGGTTATGACTAACATAGCCATGGAAAGATCCAGCATTTTAAATAGGTAAACCATCTATAAATGGGCCATTTTCCATGGCTATGTTAAATAACCAGATGGTAAGGAAGATTACCATTAGTAACCGTTAGTAACCATTAATTAATTGTACTAATTACAGCGCGAGCGTTATATAAGAATGTTGGTCCGGAAAGGGCCCATGTACTTCAGTATGTGTGTGCAATTAATCGGTCGAGGGTCCCTCAATTTCTTAACAATTTCTTAATGTAGAATGCAATGACACACCCAAGATTCCCAACATGCTGACGGATATTGGCGCCTTGGCTTTAGGAAAGAGACATACAAAGTTTAAGAGAAGACACGTTCATGCGGCATTTTGCCTGTGACGCATTCCAAATTTAGATTAAAAATATTAAAGTCAATCAGAGGGCAAAACCCAAGAGCAGATAGATGTTCATAAAGTCTCCGCAACCTTAGGCGTAGGAACCGCAACCTTTCACGGGATAGGGGTAGGAGCCAGTTCTTTCACGGAGGTGTACAGGCTAGTCATGGCTAGTCATGGCTAGTCTCTAAAATCACACCATGGCTAAGAAATCCAGCCCCTCAATCTCTTGTGCCCATCAGTTTCTTCGCAAACATCCAAATTTCTTAGGCTTGAAGATTCCAGGGTCCCTCAATTTCTTACTTTCCATTTGCATATACATTCCACAAAACATCTACACGGGAAACAAATCCAGCCCCTGATTTTCTTATACAAGGAATTCTTACTGTATACAGTGCTGGGAACTGTAATAGATAATCAGTAGCCATTAATTAATAGATATTGAGCAATGGTAACCATTAGTAACCAGTTGGTTCATATATAGCTAATACTAATTATATGAAAGCATACATGTCACACGCCATGTTCTGTCAATGTCATATAGATGCAGTCGCCACCCTGTGATCCAAGTGCATGCCGGCAATCTCGTGGACAGGTGGAGAACATCAATTGCCAAGGGGCATCGGTCGAAGAGCGTTTGGAACAGCTTGAATTGAAGATGTGCCCTGGTTTCATCAGATTTCATGGTTCAGATGATGGGTCTACCGATAAGGTGGAAGAGTGATAAATCATCACTCCATGTCCGCATCAAATGACCTTTCCCGCCTGAGCTTCATTGTCAGAAAATCAAGCGTGCAGTCCGAGTCACAAGTGATAGAACACTTATAACATTTTATAAACAGTTTTTGCAGGAGAGATTTTGTCATCTCCCCACTCTATGAAATTAGACCTCTCTTTAAGAATTTTGATACGGAGTCGGAGTGCAAAGAACAAGTTTTCTAGGTTCCTGGGACGAAACACATCGAAACACATTAACTAAATCACATGTTTGAAGCAGAAATACTGTTTTTTGCTATTTCTGTGAGGGTTCAACATTAAAAAAACCATCACCATGGCATGATCACGTTCCGCTGCTCGCATCTTGAGGCGTCAGAGTGCACCAAGCTTTACGCTGGAGGAGAGCTTTGAATCGTTGAGATGTTTGAAGGATATTCGAAAAACATATTTGGGGCGTAGAAACCATGCTTTAGTGATCTGTAGATATCATTAGATATCTGTAGTGTGTGTTTTCCCTCAAGTCCATCCATTGAAAGTTTGAGTTTGCTTCGGAGGATTCCCCACGGAAAGCGGATGTGGATGACCTCTTCCATTTGGACCTTGCCACGGCAGGCCACTGGTATTGGTAGTTCTTGATGCCCTGTTGATAAGGTGCCCTTCGACAAACCTGAATCAGAAGGATAATTATTGTTGCAATTTTGAATCAAACATCCACATGTCAGAACGTGCGGTCAGTGAAATGTGAGACAGTAAAGGCATGTGCGTTTCATGTTGGTGCATTGTGATGTTGAATGGTTTTCAATTTGCGCAGCTTAAGTCTTTGCAACAGGCATCGTTCAATCTGACCAAAAAGCGCATAAATTCTTTGAGTGTGACAGGGATTTGGGCGAAAGTTGATGAGTACAGCTGCGCAGCTTGCGTAAGTCAAGCTTCTAATTAAATGTTTGATTTGTTAACAATTATTTTATCAATGTTTTGGACAATGGCATGGACGGCTTCTTTTCTACATATCTTCCCATTCCAAAAAGACAGAATCATGAAGGATCATAGACGATCATCGGTATATCATGGATCCCCAATGATTTTTCTACCGGCAGTTGCGAAGTGGCAGGTCGTCGTTCACCTTCCGAAGTGGCCAGCCGTCCGAGAGGGCGCAGGGAAGTTGCCACGTGGAGCGGCTATGAAGCTCCAGGCAGCCCAAAAGGTGATATGTTTTGATCAATGGGAATTCCAGGATCCTAAATTGGAGGTACTGTACCATATAAGATATATAAGGCCATATTTTGGGGGTATATCTCCTTACATAGCCCTTACATAGGCCTTATATATGGTAGGTACCTCCAATTTAGGTTCCTAAAATGGCCATTGATTTGATGACGAAACAGAAAGAACATGAAGGAATGACGGATCAGATGTTTGTTGAGGTTGGATGCAGAGGTGGGTCCTGATGGGGTCCTCAACCCAGGTATGGATTGCAAAAATATGTCGCAGGTGAGCTCATCAGCAAAGCGCAAGAGAAATTGACTGCAAGGCACCAGCCAATTTCCGATGTGTTCATACTTCCGTTTGCATATGGTTTTGCAATGTTTTGCATATGAAAACAGTGCACTTCCAAATTTTGATGTTTGTTTGATCATCAATTTCCTATGCGCCGATATGTTCATATGTTTTCATGTATATACATAAATTCATATAAATGTTCCGTCTATTCAACAGCCCTTTCTAGGGTGTTCCGTCCTTTTTTGTCAAACCCACATATAGAATATGTGTACCGACCTGTCGCCAAACATTCGCACATTGTGAAGCTGCCACTATTGCGCCATGATGCGCCCTTGGCAGGCCTCAGACCTTGCCTCTCGTGACAAGTCAGGTACACCAGGTCTGCAGCTTGCGATGTTGATGAAAAAAACATATCTATTTGACAGAAAGTGTAAAAGTATCATGGTTTAAACATGTTTAAACTTTGTTTTTTTTTGCATTTTCATAAGCATAAGATATAATAATGATAAGTTATCATATGTTAATGCATGATCAATATTGTCAAAGATTGGAATGATAAGATTCAATCGTGCAATCACACATCTATCAACATTTTGTGCACATGTGTGTAACGTCGTCCACAGTCTTTGCAGGGCAGCGTCGATCACCGGAAATTGTTCGAATCAGCAGCTGCTTGGCGATTGCCCAGATTTCTTCCATCAGCATTGACTGAAGGTAAGGTAATTCCTTGAACCTTTAAAACTTGTGATAGACTTGTATAGACTATTAACCGCAGGAAATTCATGATTCGAGGTTTGCCTTAGTTCATCTTAGTTCCATGTTTTTTGACGATGGAAAGCCCCACCGATCGCCCCAAGGCATCGAAAGCCATCGCAGACGCCTTCAACGAGGCCTCGGTACAGCTACGTGCGCTAAGTAGCGAACTGATGTCCTCCATGCAGAGACTCAGCAGAGATTGGCTTCGGGAGATGACAGGGTCCAGATGGGTCCAGGCTGCTTGTTTCGAATCTGTTGCCCTCTGGTAAATAAACATAGACCCTGAAAATCAACAATTTTTAATGGAAACTAGTCTTCCAACCCCTATCTGCCAGGGTCTATGTTAATTTACCAGAGGGTATTCTTCATTGACTGCCATTGGAAAGATTTGACACATGTTTGTTAGGATGGGTTGAGAGCACCAACCGGTTTGCTTTCTTTGGTGTCAAAAATGGTTGCGAGAGCTTGCTGAGACAGTCGCTTTTAGCGTTTTCGAACTTTAGATGGACATGTGGGAAAGTTGGACTGCGCACATCAGCGGCGCTTCAACTCCACAATGGGCTGCTCGTCCATACTTGTGTGAAACGGTTGCCATGAGTTTGCAAACTGCAAAGTGTGCAATAATCTATATTTGAACACTATTCAGAATTAGATTAAACAGATTAAACAGATTAAACAGATTAAACATACCATTTGAACATGTGAATCTTGGATCCATCTCATGATTCACCAAGACAAAGCTGACGGGCATCCTGGGGCTGGTTCTATGATTTTCTATGCCAGTGACATCACCTGATTCCATCACTAAGGAAGGCCACAACCCTCGACATCGAAGCCAAAAAGAAGGCACAGCGTTAAATCATGTGCCATGTTAGGTCCTATATGGTCCTATTAGGTGTTTGGTCATTGGCTTTCATGTGCCGGAGCATGTTGAAAAAAGTGATTGCTGTAAGGCCGTAAGGTTCACCTGAAGAGATATTCGCACTTCTGTTCAACCCTCCATTGGTTTGATCTAGGGCTTGTCAGTGCTCATTTGCAACAACCTCAAGTCCTCCCAGATCAAATCATGAAACATTTGCCAAAAAAACATTCATCAGTCATATATGAATTCATATCATATATAGAGATATATATAGATATATAGAAAAATTACATCACACATCTCCCCAAAATTTCAGATTCCCAGTGTTTCCCAGCTGAAATATGTTGATTTCTGGCCCCCGGTTGCCCCATCCAGGACTTGAACAGCGAGCTGCAGATGGCCCTGGAGTCGCTCCGGGAGCCACGGCGGCGGCGCCTGCGGCCGTGCAGCTGGAGCCGCTGGAGCCGCTGGGCCCCGCTGGGCCTGGGGAAAGTGGCCGGGAAGTGGTGAAAAGTGGGCGAAAATCATCCGACTTCTCCCTGTTTGTTCAGTGTTAAACACCCCCAAGAAATCTGTGTTAAACATATTGTTTAGTACTGTAAACAGTAGGAAACTTCCGTATTTTTGAGGACCATACAAATGGGGTGTTTAGTATTAGGGGCATGGAATTAGGACAAACAATCCATTCATAGGGATTGATATACGTGCTATAATACACCCATTATGTGAGGATTCCCATTATGGGTTGGATGATGATGGGGTTTGCGTTGAATTATTGTGGTTCTCGGGTACCCCAAGAATGGAATGGATGCTTTGTACATGAGGCTCGTTCAAAAAATCATCGTTGCTAGGTTCGGTAGAGATCATCTCGAAGGTTTTTGAAGCAGTGCCATGATACATGGAATGCAGGATACCATGATGACAGGTTCTCAAGGGAGAAGCCTCAGCTTCATGATTTCATGCACCAACATCTAGCCACACCAACTGCCCTGATTTGAGGCAACCTGAAGCTGGTCAGGCGTGGTTGTGAGTGCTCGGAGTGACAAGGGGGTATTGATTTCTAAACCCACCGCCTTTGATTTTGTTCCATCATTGTGAGCTGTGCCAGGCAGCAGGCTTGACCATGCCATCAAATCAGATTGCTGCCACCACTACAGTCACTACAGGCCGGGCGCTCACTGCTTGTACTGGTTTGCAGGAGCTAAGCCTCAAGCGCTAGAATGCATGCATTACTGTGATTCACTGCCTGCAGGGGAGAACTTCTGTGGTTCAAGCACTGCAGGGCAGGACAGCATTGAGTTGCCCCCGTGTGTCCATTGTATTCTGAATTGTTTCATGCAAGGCAAATAATTATAATTAGTTTATATTACACATACTATTATTATATATCCTTTCAAACATTTTCAACCATTTGAACATGTGTGTGTGTGTGTGCTGTAGGTTGCCAACATACAGGGCCATGAGGGCTGCAGGTTGCCAACATACAGTGCTTTGGGTGTTGCCGGTTGCCAACATGCAGGGCTTTCAGTGCTGTAGGTTGCCAACATACAGGGCCATGAGGGCTGCAGGTTGCCAACATACCAGGCTTTGAGTGCTGTAGGTGGCCAACATACAGGGCTATGCGGGCTGTAGGGTGCCCCACATACAAGGCTATGAGGGCTGCAGGATGCCAACATACAGGGCCATGAGGGCTGCAGGTTGCCAACGTACAGGGCTTTGAGTGCTGTAGGTTGCCAACATGCAGAACTATGAGGGCTGTAGGGTGCCCCGCATACCAGGCTGTAAGGGCTGTAGGTTGCCATCATACAGGGGTCTTTGACTTCCTGCCAAACTTCAGGAGTCTCCTAAGACCAGAGTTGCAAAGCGACGGCCCAGTCAGAGGATCCTGGGAGCGTTGGCTTGTTTTGGGGTTGCTCATTTGCATCGAGCGTTCGACGGATTCGCGGTGGGGCAAAGGATGATGGAAGAGAGTTTTAAGACATTTTAAGACGGTTCGAGCAGCAAGAGATGAAACAAATCGTCCATCCTTCTTCATGTGAAGTTTGAAAGTTTCAGCAGCGCAATGAGATGCCATGAGTCATTCAGTACGGTTCAGTCAAGTCTGAATAGTTGGTAAGCTCGGATCACACGCCTTGGATAGTTTGCATGAAAGAGCAACGTGGTGCAGGGGAGCCCGGGTGTTGTAAAGCGCACTTTGACCTTGTTTCTTTGGACTATTTTTTAAAATTGTTTTTATGGATTTGGAACAACTGCAGGGCCAGAAAGATGTTCCATTCTTGCATTTCCAGGACACCCCTCCACTGGATTTTAAGCCAAACTTGAATTTGTTTTGCATGTTTTGTTTATGCCAGGTTCATGTTTGATGCCCACGTCCATCAGCTTAGATCTGAAGTTGGGTTTGTTGTTTCAGGTTGTACGCTCTGCTGAAGATGATCGCTGAATTCTCCGGCACCAAATTTGCTGCCGCATGCAGCAACCAATCTGTAGGATTTTGGATGAGATGGACTTACAAGGGTTGCGTGACAATGCCTGAAGTCTAGTTAGACAACAGAAGTCCCAATTGATCCGAATTGCGCATTGATCACGATTCATGCAACCTCTTGTCAATGTTGCAAGCATGCAGGGCTGAAACAGAAGCCAAATTCAGCGTGCTTGGCCTTTCATGCGCAATCTTTTGGGTTGAAGTTTGGGCTCAAGCTAAATCCAATGATGTTCAATGTCAAGTATTATTGTTGGTTGCGCGTGCGAATGAAAAGTGCGTTAAGCTCTCCCATTTGTACAGATTCTTGGTTTGGGCCTTTGGCAGCGCATTGTCCCTCAGGTTCTTCGCGCACAAGCGCCAATGCCTGGATTCTGAGTTCGAGTCAATCATTTGACCTCCTGTATGTGCTTAGAATGTGGATTTCAGATGCAAACGGCATCAAACTTGTACATTTCTTGTCTCCAAAAAGTTGAGCTACAGTGGAAGATCGAGTGGGATGTTTCCTCATTTGTGTTTCCAATATCAGTGAACATATTATAATTTAATCTAATTTGTCATTCACAGACTTTGATCAGACCCAGCAGGTTCTGTGGTGCACACCAGAAACATTCAGAAGCAATGGCACTAAGTTGAAGTTTTCGCCTGGGGTTTTCGGCCTCGCAGTGGATCCAGCGACGAAAGTAGGTCGCCGCAGCTTCCTGGCTCATGTGAAGACATGGGATTTTCGCAGTGATTTTTTGTGTCAGCGATACATTCCTGGTAATTTCAAGAGTCAAATTGCATTAGTCGACATATTAAGACGTGACTGGTTGGTGGTTTGGAACATTTTTTATTTTCCCCAATACTTGGGATGATGATCCAATCTGACTAATATTTTTCAGAGGGGTTGAAACCACCAACCAGATGACAATGAGATACAATGAGCCTACCTATAAGCATACTGGGCATATAGAGGATCATACGTCGGCATACAACGGCAATGGATGTTCATGTCCTGGATTCGAACATTGCAATGGAATTTCCCCTCTAAATTGAGGTTAAAGTTGGGAAAAGCATCTATATAAAATATATTATGTATATATATATAGAGTGGAGGGTGCATGATGTACATTGTCCTACATCTAGTCTGATCGGATGCATTTGTGGCTTTTCTGCAGATGTGTTTGCACCTCAGCTAGCTGGCAGCTGGGTCCAGGTTCAGCATTTGCAAAGTCTCAACACCTGGGTTGATCTGACAATTGGGGTACCCCCCAATTCCAATGGAATATCATGGAATATCATGGATTATCATGGAATATTATCCTCTTCCGAACATGGCATGCAATGGCTCTGTTCCCCCCCAAGTCAATGGTTCAATGGCCATTTGGTGGGATATACCATATGACATATACCATATACATCCTATATATACTCAGAAATCCATAGAAATCCCCAAGTCTGACCGTTCTTTTCCTCCTCACAAAGGCACGCCAGTGTTTTTAGCTGGCCATGGCAGCCCTGGAAGAGTTTGGCTTCCCAGCAGTTGAACGCTCATGGTTCACAAAAAGCTTCCGGGTTGGATCATGGTGTACTAAAATATGTCGATCAACATATTTATTTCAATATTTCAATATATATTATATATAGTAATCTATTATATAATAGATATAATCTATTATATATACATACATAGTTCAATATATTATATTTCAACATCTATGTCTTAATATATTGGTTCATATCTCGCCGCATATTTCCATCGTTCCAACTCCAGTGCCTTTTCGCTAGCCACTTTACCAGGCCCGACCAGCGGATCATCGAGCGGATCTTCGAGCGGATCTCCTGCTACCGCAACGACAACCGCGACAAGGAGGAAGTGCTCAGCATCATCACGGTGCGCTGGCCGCGAGGAATTCCACCCCTTGGGTGAACATTGCTGGGGCTGTTGGGGCTGTTGGGGGAGATTGGAGAATGTTGGGGTATACGATGATAGATGGCTGATAGATGGCTGATGGGTCCTAGAAATTGTTTAGAATTGATTGAGGAAAAGTAATTGGGTGAGGAAAGTTCATCATGATTCTGAGGGTAAGAAAGATCATTTTGGACCCAGAGGGAATGTACGACCCATACCCAGACGATGTGTGATGGAGTATTCTGTACAAGCCACGCTTGGCAAACGCATGATAATCGTTTGTTCTCTCTTCGCATGTCACTACTCAAAATGATTAGTGACCACAAACAACGTCACACTGATTTCACTTTTTGCTTCCGATGGATGTTTCGGTTTCAACGGTGCTTGGTGGTACCAATGTCGCGGTCGATTTTTTTGCTGCGAAATCAAATCCCCGCGCCAGAAATATGGCTGGGCGATCCGCTATGCACCTCCGCTCTTCAGAAACTCTGAGGAAGTTTGTGTCATGCCCTCGGTCGCGGCGTCGTATGGAGGGAGTAGTGGACACCCGATGACACCCCGAAATTATCCGAAATTGGTGTTTGATCATGAAGTGTGGTTGGAGGAGCTGGCATGTATGTATAATGTACATATATATATAATTATATGATTGTGTTGATCTTACATTCAAGATCATGTAAGATTTAAGTGGATGGTCTGTTTGAGCAGTTTCTTGAAATTTGTGCCCCAACAAGTGCATTCAATCCTCAGACCCCAAGGTCGCGGCCATGAAAACTTATGGTCTGGGTCTTGAGTTCCTGTCACCAGCCATGCGTGACAATGAGAAGGCGAGAGGGTTGTGCTGGTGAGTTGGGGATAGCCTGAAAAACACAAATCACATGTTTTTCTGCTTTGTCATCAGCTCCTTTCATGTTTGGTCCTTTTTGGTGATGTTTGGCGGCAAGTTCGGGGTGTGCAATTTTGCCCAAAACCAAAAGGATGAAAGCAAATCAATGGGTACTTCGAAGATTGTTGAAGCTCTCCAGTGCCGGGTTGCAGCGTGGAAGTACTTCAATGCGAGTCAGGAAAGTAACGTTATTAGCATTATACATGAGAATCATTGATTTTTGTTTATTGCTATCTAAGATATAATGCACAGCCTCAAAAGGGTGCAATCAATTTGATGATGTTCATTTTCTTGAGTGAACCCTGAAAGATTGAGAGGTCTGAGGACAGTCAGCTGCTTTGCCACAGGTGGTGAAGGCTGCAGTGAGCCATTGCGGAATGGCATTGATTTTCGCGCCCAAACCCAGCAGGGGGTTGAAGGAGCTCACCAGTCATTACTCAACAAAGACTTGTTTGATTCGATCATTCGATCATGGCACTGGTGTGAAAAGTTCTTGCAAGAACACATTCGAAAGCTCCACGCTTACTGCCTCCGTTCCGCTGCATATTTGAAATTCTACTGTACTTTCAAGCCGAGGCACCTGCCGAATTTCGAAATCGACGTGACATTGTCAAGCAGGTATGGAATGGATCGAGCGATGTCCGACATGAAACCAAACACTGGGAGTTTTACGTCCACTTGTGACAATAAACATTCATGATTAAACATTAACACGTGAGTCATTTTCTGCAGAATCCTTCGGGGAAAAAGAGACTGAAGAGATACAGAGAGGTGAACCCTGGAGGCTGTCCAAAATGCTGGGCTCGCCCTGGAGTTTGCTCATCCGGACGGGGTGTCACTGAACAGTCGGATGAACGTAGACGAGCATGCTTTGTTGAGCGCACGATGCGCGACATGTGAAGTGTTTTTGCACTCAACCTTACTTTGATATGCTTTGATATACTTTGATAAACTTTGTACATGTGTTGAACATATTTCCACGAGGTGAGCATGATGCCATGTGTCACAGATTGTCACAGAGAGTTGGCGCAGGATTTAAGGAAGGACCAGAGCATTGTCTACTACGCAATGCAGAAGGAGTTGATTATGTGATGTGGGGGAGGAAAACAGCACTTGAGCACACTCTAAGGCATATTGCATCTGACTGCATCCGGGTGGAATCATGCTACGTTTCCTGTGCTTTCCTGCAGCTGTATAGAGTTGATCAAACTGAGACTGAAACAGCATTTGGAACGGCATGGCAACCTTGACGATCAAGATTCACTTTGGGAACGTTAAGAGTCTCAACAAGTCTTCCCAAAGATCGGCTGGCTACCTTGGTATCCTTGGTCGAGTCATGAAGCCTGGCCGGCACTAGGTCTGTCGGTGTCTTTGGGCCATGCAGCCTTTGCACCCAACCATGATGCAATGGATTACTGTCCCACAGGGTCAAATCTCAGACCAGGCCAGTGATGGGCGACAGATGGCGACAGTGTCGATGTTGTTTTTTTATGTTTTTAAAAAAAAAAACTGCCCATCTGATGACAATTGAAAGGATGGTGATGGTGTTTTAACGTGATTCAACCAGCGGCAATGGTGATTTCGGACTATTTATAACATTATTTCATCAACCATCATAAGGCTTTTGATGTTGATTATGTATAGGAATTTCGTAGTAATCCCTACACCCCAGATAGTTAGTAAAGACTCCTGGATGAATTCTCAACGGTATAAAATCGTCCCGCAGCGTTTTGGGCCAAGCCTTTTTCGGCCCAGCGTTTTGGTCACAAAGAAACAGATCATGCACTAGTTCAACCTGCGGTGCTGCGGTGGAGACGAGGAAAAACCCTAAACCCAACAGTGCTCCCCCGAAAGAACCGCAGCTCCATAACTAACAAAATGCGGGTACACTTCAGGTGCAGGGGGGTGGGTAAAGGGCAAAAAGTGGTGCAAAAAACATTGAAGGCTGTTCCAGTCTTAAGTCCAAAATACCATTCAATTGAATTTCAGTCTGTTTTTGTATCAAAATATACCCGCAGTGTGGGTATGGCACAAGAAACAACCAGTTTGCGGGTCCGATGGTACCCCATGTTTTATCATGTTTTATCTCTGAGCCAAACCCATGCACGTCTTGCATATTGTTCCAGTGTCCTTTATGGATCTTTATGGGAACCTGCTCAATCTTGTAGGAAACTTGGGAAATCCATTTGCCTCCGACTGTCCTTCGAAATGAGGGTGAAAGAAAATCTCATAAAATCTCAATGTTTTTGGATGGGTTCTGGGTGCATGATGGGCATGACAAGGACCATTTTTGAAGCTGCCCAAAAGCATCCAAAAGCAACATCGTCTCTCCAGGTGCTTGATATGCACTTGGCTTACGGCTTTTGCCCAAGATGAGGCCATGGTGACTTGGTGCCAAGACAGAAATCCGGGAGAAATCGGGAAATATTGCCATTGAATGCCATTGATATTATCAACGATGATAGATATGATGATATGATGATACAAGATGTGTTCATGATGTCCATTCAGGTGGAGCCAATCATGACCAATCAAGATGTCTCAAATGATGAAGTCTCATGGCTATCGTAGAAATTCACAGTGGGGCCGCTGCCAAGGAGGACATTTTCGCTGCTCTCGGGCAAGAGTTGGAGCACGAGGTTGGGCTGTTAGCAACTGCTGCACCATGCTATGGCAGGGGTTGGTAACTGTCCCATTTTGGGTATATTGGACATCACCTTATAGTAGCCATTATAGACCATATACCTAATTAATGGTTGGGTGATGTTCAATGGGGACATTTAATGATCCATGTATGGATTTGCTACCTTGGCACTGCCAGGACTGTTCACTCCTCGGGGGTCGTGACTGCGATGCCGGCACTGCATTTCTGCAGACGAAGTCAGCATACCGCTGGACGTCCTTGGGAGCCGAGACAGAAACGGCGCCAATGGCGCCAAGCTTCTTTCAGATGGGTGAGGAGGTGCCAACAACCTTTTATTTTTTTTTAAATCCAGAGCAGGTTTGGGCAATATCAAATTGAGTAAGATGTTGCGGCTGTCGAAAGGTTGCCCACAAATCACTCGACTTCTGTAAAACTCGTGACCCACAGAAAAGATCAAAAAAGGATGTTACTAGCCATGCATCCTTAGATATCCCAAGAATGACCAGCGATTTTTACAGGCCCCATGGGCATCCACACAAGGAGACCCGCATCGCCAGGTCACAAGTCAGGTGGGTGTGGTGCATGGGGCCTCCACTGCAAGCGCCACATCTGCAACGGTGGGAGAAGTTCATATGGATCGCACGCGGCAGATGCGGCAATGGCAGGACGGGTGCCCTTCAGCAGTGGTGTTCGAACAGTCGTGAAAGCCCAAAAAGCACAGCTACAACAAGGTGCAAGTTGGGGGCAAAGTGTGAACTTTGCCAGCATTGATATGGGGAATCAAGATGAATCAAGTGTGTGCTGCACGCTCTTTGTACAGGATGAAGGATATTATATAGTCGGGGTTCATCTATCATCACCGATCATTGTGTGGATTTTCAATGGGGTCATACGTTTGCAACCCATGGGTGTGTAGATCAGGAATTGAGCATCAATCGAATCTGGCCTGGGCCAAGCCGGAAAGTGGCCTTGTGTTATGGCATGCTATGGCTACGACACTGCACTCCAAAATCTAAGGGTCTCAGTGCTCGCATGGCCTAAAGTTCAATCCGTGTTGCTCACTTCCCAAAGGAGGATGCCGTGGAGATCTACACGGACACCCATGCCACCTCTGCAACTGCCAAGACAGCTGCGACGGTTGTTGCAGCCACGATTTCAGAAAGCCGAGGAGCATTAGCCAAAATGCCACTGTGCTGCATTTTAGTTTGGGTCCCCGGAAATTTATCTCAGGACAACCCTTTTGCGGCAGTAGATCAATTATACTTGTACATTGCACTTGCAACAAAGAAGTTTGAACTTTGCCCTTTGTATTCCACCAATTTCCACCGTTTTCATTGCCATTTTGACCTCTTATTGAAGGTGCTGGCAATCTACAAGCCCATGATCTCATCACATGGCTAAGCCATGCTAGGGATGTTAGAGCTGATGCTTGCGGGAGTTTGGAAGATTCAGATTCTCTGACAGTCTGAAGATTACAAAGTGGTCCATGCCATCCACCAAGGCAGATCTTTTTGACTGCTTCAGGGCTTTGGTTGGCCGTGCTTTTCTTCCTGGTGGTCCTTGTGGCTACCTGGCTTGGTCGCTGGTGGGCAGCCCCTGCGAAGGCGGAAACCGAAGCGGAAGCTGCAGAGGAGCCATCCGTGGATGTGTGGCAGTCCAAAAGCAGCCATTGAAGGCCTGAGTATTCTACTCCTACACATATTCCATGATATTTCTATATGTGGAGATATCTGGAGTTTGTGTTCAGATATATTTGATGTCTTTTGATGTGATATTTGATATGTTTTGGAATTTTCGTTTAGTAATTACCAAAAAGCAAGAGAATGGTAATGAAATATATATATATATTATATTATATATATATTATATATATATAATTATATATATGTGACATTGTGTGTGTGTGCCACTACTCCAAAGGACCAAAGGATTGGATTGTACCAAATTCCATCTTTTTTCCGAGTTTCTAAGTGCAGGAGACTGATGACACCGCCAAGCCCAGCGTGCAGTTCATCCCTCGCCCGAGCTGCGAATCGGCTGAGCAGAGGGGCGCGCAGAGCAACGAGCTGCGGCGATACGTTCAGGATGAGAATTGGGGACGGATAGATTAGCAGATATTAGCAGGATAATCCCAGGATATCAAGTTAAGGATTCTGGGCCCCTTTTTTCAATGAGCCCCTGATGGATGGAGTTGTTCAAGGTTTGGCTTGAGGGTTTAAGGAACATGTTTGCAATCAAGATTGTTTAAGTCGTTCTTCAAAAAAAACACAAATCCACGAATGCATTCCTTCCAATGGAAATCTCTGTTTTGAAACAGTTGTGTGTGAGTGTGCAAGTGGTTCTTCCATGTTCTTCCCATCTCCGTTTCTCTCACCCCCAACCCCCAAACCCCAAGTTTCACAGAGCCTGCAGACTGGATGCTCAAAATATCTCAAACCATGGATCAGACATTTAAGAATATTTAAGATACTACATTTTCAGTGGGCCAGTAGCGCCATTACCCACAACCATCCATAACCATCCATAACCCATTCTTCTCCCCCAGTTTCATCCCCAGGAGGCGCATGGCATTTCTTCGGAGGAGGACTTAGCGTCGCTCCTCCCCGAGGCTTCGGGCTACGACTGCGCCCTGTCGCGGCCGGCCAGCAGCGGCCAGGCGGTGCGGCTGGCGGTGAGGATCGAAGGACCCCTGCCAGGTGCAACGGGGGGATGGCTTGGATGGGGGCCCTGGGGGCCCTGGAGGCCCTGGGGCCCTGGAAATGGTGTGAACTGGTTGGAATGTGGGAATATGTGGGAAGATATCGGAAGATGGCATGGCAGCATGGCAGTATGGCAGCATGGCAGCATGGTAGGGCACTCGCAGTTTTTCCATTCCAGAAATGAACAGATAAGGATACAGTTCATGTGGGCATAGAAGTATGTGACATGATCTGTTTGGGGTCATCAGATGTGAATTTTGGGGCGGCAACCACCTGACGCTGGGCAATGCTGGGCAGGTGGTCCACCACCCTTGGGCTTGCTTCGAGCACCCCTAAGTCAACGGAGTTGCGTTTTCTTCTCGGCCGCGGTGGAAGAAATCCCTGGAAAGGGGGAGAGCTCGCAGTCGCCTTTGCAGAAGAAGGTGAGGGGCCTTGTTATCCCTTGCTGGACCAGCAAAGATCGTTAAAAAGAATGACATGTGGATGCAAATAATGAACTTGTCTCCTTTTTTATGCTCTTTCTATGGTGTTCCTCTCTATGCTTCCCTCTTTGCTGTCTACCTCTCTCTTTCTTTCTACTTCTCTCTTTGTCATTTTTTTCCATGTTTGCCCCTTAGCAAATCAAGAACAAAACATTTGCGTCCAATATCATGACCCCGGAAGACGTAAAGATGCACAGCAGATATAAAGGATGCCAGGGTGTGACTCACTTAAAGACTCACTTGTTGTGCGTCATGGTTTCTTGCACCTCCAAGTCATCCCTATGGCCTTGCTCACATGTTTGACTGGTAGATAAACCTTGTACCTCAAGGAGTTTACAAAGCCCATTTGGAACTTTGGAACACTTTGGAACTGTTCTGTCAACGGCTTGAGATCATCAACTTGCACATTGCAATCCATTTCATGGTGACCTTCGAAATCCTTACATCATCGATATCCAAGCCTTTGGGTCATCAGCCCTATCCCGAACTTCGACTCCGGCGGTCGCAGGTCGTTGACTCCGTGGATTTCCAGGTTTCATTGGTCGGTGCTCCCTCCATTCGCATCGACGTCACCGGCTCCGATCTCACGGTGCTGGATGCCTTGGCACCTTGGAGAAGTCCAGGGATGGGGATGGGCGACGTTCCTGGGTGTTGTTGGAGTACTTTGGTAAAGTGCTGGGTTTCATAATCAAAAGGCATTGAGAATATTGAGAAATATACCACATCATACTATGGATGATTATGCATGATAATATGTAGATACAATATCATATATGGTAGCATTTAATATACGCATGCACAAGTATAATTATATATATATAATCATTATTCAACTATAATTGCTGACTATAATTGTTGTTATTATAATCAAATGGAAGCGGATGAGAGAAGCCAAACTGGACACTGCTCATATTGGATCCATGTCTTGGATCGATGTCATGCCACAAAAAGTGTCCAAGTGTTTTTGTCGCTGGACAAATAGTCGTAGCAACCAGTGTCAATGATACCCTCTGGTAAACTAACATAACTATGGAAAATCACCATTTTTAATGGGAAAAGCCACTATAAATGGCCATTTTCAATAGCTACGTTAAATTACCAGAGGGTATTCAATGATTGGTACCCAAGGAAGACAATTGGACACCATCCCAGTCGCTGAATTCCCTGCCGCGGCCATGGCGGGAATTTCTGGAAGTTTCGCAATCGACCACTGGCAAATTTCGCTTTAGAGAGGATGTGCTGCTGGTTGGGTCGGAGGTGCCATGCTGTCCCCAGCCCTGGGTTTCTGTTTCCCCGGTTTCTGGAGATATCATCCACACATCTTGGCATGTGTTCATGTGTTGCAGCTTTGGACTCTCATTCTCTTTGGCCTTTTCCTAGACTTGGTTCAAGAACACTATCCAGAAAAAAACACTCATGAACCCCATACTTGATAGCAGAAATCCATTGCTTCGAAACCAATGATTGTGAAACTCACTTGGAATATGCGTGCACAACATTTGGTACTCTTTTAGTACTTTACTGGTCCCCATTGAAACCATAATATAATATGATATGATATAATATAGTATATAATATAATAATAAAATTATAATGATTATTGTTATATATTATTATATTGCTATTGTGCTGCAATATTGTCCGCAGAACCCCCGGTCCACCCTGCAGGTGGTTCTGTGCGGAGAGTTGCTACGCGACTCACGGGGAAGATTTTTTCTGCAGCCATCGAAGGCTCCGAAGGTGGGCATGGGAGGCTGCTGACGGATATACCGCCAGTGAAAAGGCCATTGAAAAATGGTGAAGATGATGATTCACGCGAGGGGAATACTAGGGGTATCCGAGCCCGGGATATCTGAACCCGGGGTATCCTAGTTTCAGACAAATCCTTGTTTGATCAAAGAGGGCAAGGAAATAGCTTTGGACATGATATAGCTGGGATGACAAATGACTGGATTTGCCGAAACCCACAGAATGCCCCAGAAATGAGACGATGAAGTCAATCGACTTGTACTTGTACCGCTGGTGTTGGTTCGGGTGAAGCTTTTGGCTGGACAGGTTGGATGTAGGTTCGGTTCATTCCGGCAGGCTGGATGTGAAAGCTGGCGTACATCTTGGGAGTGTGAAAGCTCCAAACTGGGGCCAAGCGTCCTTGCGAGCAACTTGACTTGCACCAGTGGCTCAAAACAAAGCTGGTCTCTTGACCACACGAGCCTCCGAGCCTACACTCCACATTCAAAGGCAAATGTTCAAGTTGGATCAATCTGACTATCCTCATCAAGTAGAAACATGCAAATGTAGCTAGCGTATTTAGATTTGCCCATGTTTTTTGCCAGAATGTTATTGAACTGATCGAGCCCTTTGGCGTGAGCATTTCATGTTGCACTCTCAGGCAACGACACGACACTGGCTGAAGAGCCAAAGATAGACTCCAGCTTCCTTGTTTCCAGCTTTGAGACTGCTGACTTTCCGCAACCCTTCCTGATGTTGTGAAGAGTTGAATGATGTTGAATGAATGGGTATGGGTCAAAAAAACATCGGCCCTGGCGACTCCCCTAAAAACCTAAAAAACCACAGATGTTTCTCATGTTGACTATTTTGCCATCCCTTTTTGAGGATCCCAACTTCTGACCCATACCCACGTGAAGACAACTGGCCTGTTCTGACAAGGGAGAACCCAATTCAAGGCCTGCGAGATCCTTGCAATGCCGAAACAAAACATGTGCACTTGCTTCAGAGGTTCGAATTGGAGTGCATTATGTATCTATATTTATCCTGTTAGGTTAACTTCCATAATTTTCCCTCACAAGGTTGCATGAAATGTGATTTTTCACTTGCATCATGGCGTATGCAGGCGCCTGTTGAGCCAAACAGCAAGACCTGTGTGCGGGGGCCCGGCTGATTATGGAGCACTTCCGACGAAAGGTTCCAACCAAATCTGCATCTCATTGATTCGTCCTTCCAGTATCTTTCAATTTATGTGTTGGTTGAACGATATTGAGCTGCCATTTAGACTGCCATTGCTGCTCATTTCTGCCAGGAATGTCCGCATCAAAGTCCTTAGAAATGTTTGTACGAATTTCTGCTTCCCAGCATGCAGGGGCTGACAACACTGACTCCCTACAAGTGGCTATCAAAAAGCCCTGCACACCTTGCAGAAAGACCTCCCCTGTGATAGTATTACAGCAATATGTTGTGCTCGGTTCTCGCATTGTCTGCGCCAAAATCCATTGGCCAATTGAAAAGTCTGGGCCATTTGATGGCTGTGAATGTACCGCTCCAGTTCTGATCCATTTTTAAGAATTCATATTGGAGGTCCATGAAGCATTGAATATCTTTGGATTCCTTGAGACTCCGCCACTGGCCAAGGGCGAGCCCCCCCTATGGTATTCATATGTATTCATCAGCTGTTTCTTGTCCTGAGGTCTTCGTAGACCCTCAGGCTGCGGTAGTTGGAGTTCCCATCCTGCAGGACTGGCAAGACGAGCTCCGACGGGCAGACTGTAAAGAGTTCAGAAGTCATTCTGTAAATGGACCCTCTGGAACATTAATATGTATAGCTATGGAACATCATCATGTCTAATTTAATAGGTAAATCATCGAACTAAATTGGCAATGTTGAACTGGAGGATATTGTGTTTTAGCAGTTTCAGAAAAGATGATACTGTCATCCACATAGAAAAGACATTGCTCTGTCGGCAGGAGGGATTTTGGGAATGTCCAGTCAACCTCAGAGGACATGAAGAGTTGTCGCATCTTGGCTGGTCCTGGTGAATAGTACGGGAGCATGCAATGAACGTATGGTTCTAATCACAGCTGCATCATTTGAAAGTACGAGCTGCGAGCTGGTTTGCAGTCTCCAGCAACTCATCAGTGTGGCTGCAGATTTTGTCAAGTGAGTCAAGTCTGAAGTGGGAACTTGCAGGTTGCTTTTCAAGCAGCAGTGTCAAACACTGGCAAACAAAGCCAGCGCGCAGCTGCACGAAATCCAAGAAAAGTGTCTTGGCGATAGAAGCACTGCTCGAATTTCGGGAATTTGGGATCTGGATATCACTGGATATCTGAATTTGTTCACTGGAATTTTTCAGACCTTCAACCAGCCAGCTGCCCAAGGCACCCGGGGATCTCTGTCTCGGTGGGCTCCATTGGTCATCCTGAAACCTGCAACTGGCCCTGCCGATTCATGACGCTTGCTGAGGTGATTCACCATGCAGGAGAATCCCATGCCCCTAACATCAAAACTACCATCATCTGGGCCCAAAAAAAATGTATAGGTCTAATACTAAACCAGGGATCTCTAGGGGCTATTTAATACTAGGGGGTATGAATTGAGTTCACTGTGTCCGGGAAGATTATACTTCTGGTTACTTTGGCGCAGTGACTTGAGTGGCGACTTCAATTGAAGTGTATGCAGCCATGAGTTGCCAAACGCAGGGCAAGAGTTAATGTTTGGATATGGTATTGTTTGGATAATATAGTTTACCCTAAATCCCTGGTTAAATAAAATGTTTCCTCTGTGGGCTACCCCATTTCCAGAAAAACCCATATTTGTGGGTGTTATCAAGTCTGTTTGTTTCAGTTCCTAGCTCCCACAAGACTCCGGAGTCTGCAAAAGCGATTGGTGATCTTCTGTCCGCCAAAGACTGCCCAAACCCCAACCGGATCGACCCCTGGTGAATTTGTGCCCAAACTGCACATTGATGGTTTGTTTGAAGATACAGTGCCCCAAATTCCAACGGGTGATTATTATCTTATCTTTCCCATGACGGTTTGGGGGGATCTCCATGCATCTCCCATTTTCAGACAGGCCGATGTTTAATATGCACCCAAGGAAGAGAGCGGCCGGTTGCGTGCACGGGGCGGCCTGCGCCCGATGCCATCTTTGTGCTTGGTCCAAAACATCTTTGAAGATGCAAGCTGCGTGGAAGAAGGAGCGCTCCAGTCACCGCAGTCTCCTGGTTTGGTATGGTTTGAACTTGATGTTGAATTGTTGTTTCAACATAGAGTAACATTGAGGGGAATAGGTTGGCTCGCACTGCACAGTTTCTCCAACTCACGACAAGAAGTTTGATATACATCCCAGATCCTTGCACTAGGATCACTAGGTCACGCGGCTTTCATAAGGCAAGTTGTGCACATCTCACTTTGCTCATGATTGCTCATGACAGAGAAATCATAGCAGTCATAGCTAATATTCAGTGACTTCAGTGACTTCAGTGCTGTTTCGTAACATTTCCTAATCTTTTCCAACATTTGAGGTCATGTGACTTAGTGACGCCATGTGGCCATCTCCTGTGGCTGTGGGGACTCACTTGGCCAGGCGCATTCGGCGGAGGCAGACGGGTCCAAAGCCATTGTCTCCGTCGGATCCATAGGCTGGGGCTGAAACTTCTCAGCGGCTCTGAATGGGTGACAGGTCTGGTTGGAAGATTGTAGATGTACTCGTACTGCAATGGCAAGGAAAAATGCGAACTATATATATATACAGACATACATATATATGTGTGTTTGATTGGCAGATTGGCGGTTTCAATTCTAATTGCGGGTTTGTTCAAGTTGAGAAACATGTTCCATTTCAATATATTTCAATGTGTTTTTTTTGTGTCTCAACCACCAATCATGGCGCCATGTTGCCATTGCAGGCCACCCGCAGCAATGCGCCTGGGCCTGTCGCTTCATGAAACGCTCAGCGGGATGTCACAACAAGGCCAGCGCCTGGATGGGGCCGTCAACAGTTGACAGGTCTTGACCACCAAACTCCGACGTTTTTTTTGACTTGTTGTTCTTCGGTTTCATGAATATTGAGAATGGCTTATATTATGTCATATTATGTCCAAACTGCATATAAATTTACAATTGACAGCATGCGCATTCATTCGTACGTCCATGTGTGTGTGTGTGCGACTCAGAAATGCCTTCCTATTCCGAGTTTTCTTGCTCGGTGTCTTCTATGCTGGATGTTTAAACCCCATTGCAAGATATTGCAAGAACAGCAACATCCAGCTCCATGTGGCTATGGATCAATACCTATTAATACCATTTTTAGGGGGATGAACATCCATTTACCAGCTATTCAGGGGTACAAGGTTTTGACACACTGCCATGTGTTTACCAGGGTTGAACGCCCCCATGGATCGTTCATATCAAAAAAAATATGGTCTCCCATCCTCCGACCAAGGCGGCCTGCCCTCGGTGCCACCTTTGCACTTGGTCCAAGGACGGATTTTTTTTTCGGAGACATCAATTGAACTTGGTAAAGAGTCAGATATGAAGCAACCAAGGAGCCACTCTTTTATACTCTTTTTAGGGCCATCAAGGGCCATTTTTTGAACCATGAAGGGTTGCAGATTCGGATGTGACAGGCCACCTTGAAGATGGAAGCAGCTGCCAAACGCCTGCAGCCAATGGCCATGCAGATTGCTTGCATCCCTGCTACTTACAATACCTACCAGTTGGTTTCGGCAAATGGGAGCGACTGGGTTCTGACCAAAAGTTTTCGTTGAAAGTGTGTCATTACGGATCAATGAAATTTAGTAGATGATGATAATGTTTGCATATGTTTGCATATATGTGTTTGCCTGTTTCAAGACGTGATGTCATCAAATCAAGGTGGCACAGATTCCTGCGCAGTCGCGCATACACTTCCGGAAAAGGAAACACCTGACACGGACGAGGATGTGGAGGGAGATGATTTTTAGTCGGTCAAGCCAACGTTGGAATGCTGCTGTGTGCCGAGTTGCGGCTGACGTCCTGTGAAAGATCACTGTCCCTCAGATCTTCATCCATGTAGTGCGTGATGGTTATGTCAAGAGCTTGCAGGCCCAGACAATGCCTCCGACAATGTCTCCATGGCCAATTGCTTCATCCGTATTCTGCACAGCAAGTTGGATCTCGTGGACATGGACATGCAGCCAACTGGCTGCGATGCTGCACCTGCGATTTTGTGCAAGAGAAGGATGGTGCTGTTTCCGGACGCAAAAATGAGGAAGTCCCTAAGACAGCAGTTGCAAAGAATATCCGAATATCCCAAGATATCCCAAGCAAGTTCTTCGCGCGCCAGCCTTGGCTTTCCCTGGACAATCAGAATGGCAGGATATTTTTAAGCCCAATAGTTGATGAGTAAAGAGACCAGATGCGGCGAGTCAGGGAGGGTTGGCGTTGCTGCCACATTTACTACTGCATGAGCTGCTGCGGAAACTAAGGTGGACATAATGATCATAATGTGTATATATGATACATTGTGATACCAGATACAATCACATACAATCACATACGGTATTTGAAAACTCTTGCACAGCTGGCTAAGCCGGGCCGAACCAATTCCAACTTTAATTAGTTTGGTTGGCAGGACTTGTGGTAAAAGCCGACCCCTGATTTGTGGTATAGATTACATCATCTATTCCGAGTATACTTGAATGGTTTCGGACGTAAATCCATGATTGGTTGTACTCCTAAAGCAGACTTCCATAGAAATCGATGGTTTTTTCCCCAGCATTGATCCAATGATATCCTCTTGACCATAGTCACCATAGTCGTCACCAGGATGCCCGAGCCCTTCAATGCGCGGATGAGTCACTGAAATCCAACCGAACATTTTTACTGAAGGCGCGAAGGTCACTAGCTGCCAGCCTTCTGATTGGAAAGCCAAAGTTTGCGACGAAAGGATTGTTTCATGTTGAGAAGTTGACCCTGTGCCGTTTGTCTTGGACAAGACATAGGCCCATGTAGACTTTCTGTCGCATTGGATGCGAGCCCTGTTTCCTTTGGTATCGCGCGCTTCTTTTACGCTTCAAACTCTCAGCTCTAGCCACCTAGCGCTCAACCAATTATATCCAATTATCAACTTAAGAAGCTCTCCTTACTCATATTTTAATATATTTTACACTAGTGCCATGCAGATTTTTCGGTCAATGATGTCGGTCGCCCTGTCCCTGGCGAGGCCTTGGCGAATTGTCCTCAAGCCTTGGACTTTGTCGACATCTCTGTGAGGTTTGATCCAGAATTGGTGAAGGCGGGGTGGATCTGCTGAGGTGTTACCCGAAATGGTAATCAACTGTGGCTAGCTGAGAAATTCCCTGTTCAATGGAGGCATACAGCTGGGAAAATCATATTATAATAGCAATAGAAGTGACAAGATTCGGGAAGAGGATAGTTGAGGGCTGTAAGAGCCCACTACAGCTTGAAAATGTTGATTCGTGATGGACAGACTGATACAGACCTGGGTGGTTCTGGTGTGTTTCCGGCATGTCTTGACACCTCCACCAACCAGTCTCAGTCTCATAGTCACCATTCGGCGGTGTGAAAGTCTCTCGAAAAATCTCATGAATGCGGAAAATCATAGTTCGTAATAGCTCGTAATAGCTCGCAAGAAGGTTCAAACAAAGCCCGGACCGGAGCCTCTTTTGCATTTGTTTGCCTCGTTTCTCTTGGACCTACCTACGTGGCTCCTTCCTTGTGCATTGGCACACTCCCAGATCGCTTTGGGGCAAGAATACCGGCTGTTTCTCCAAAGGAGAGGCCGGAGCCAGCCAACACGGAGGGAGGATCAGTGATATCATGTGATATCATCCATTTTCATCCATCTCATTGGTATTTGTTTGTGGAAATTGGATTTCTGGTTTGAATAATATGTGTTTCAATTTAATTCAATCTGTTTTTCCATCCTAACTGGGATCCCACTTGTTGGATTCTGTTGGCTCATGTTTTTTGGATGGGAGGCTCATCACAAAGGTTTATTTGGCAGTGCAAAAAGAGAGCCGATTCTGAGCCGGATTTACATGCAGACCACATTCTATTCAGGGGTTCTTAGCACCAGCTTCATGATTGCTGAAGTCATTCGCGTTGTTTGTGAAAATTGTATGTGTTTGTCACAAACTACAGTACCCCAAATAACAATCTTACTGGAAAATGATGACCATTGGATTCTGGGTTGCCTGTGTTCACTTGTGCCAGGCCCAGCAGTCCCAAACCAGCCGCCGCCTCTCCCAAGCCCCGGAGCCGCCGCTCCCGGCGCGCGCTGCTGCTGGATGAGAGGAGCCGGCTCAACTGCGGACCAACGGTGAGCATATATAACCTACGAAATCCTGGGATGTACCGATATACCCTGGGAATAATAGAATCAATATGAATCAATATGAATCCATATGAATCCATATGAATCCATATGAATCAATATGAATCAATATGAATCAGTATGAATCCATATGAATCCATATGAATCAATATAAATCAATATGAATCAATATGAATCAATATGAATCAATATGAATCCATATGAATCAATATGAGTCAATATGAATCAATATGAGACCATATGAATCAATATGAATCAATATGAATCGATATGAATCCATATGAATCCATATGAATCAATATGAATCAATATGAATCAATATGAATCCATATGAATCCATATGAATCAATATGAATCAATATGAATCCATATGAATCCATATGAATCAATATGAATCAATATGAATCAATATGAATCAATATGAATCCATATGAATCCATATGAATCAATATGAATCAATA